>Ga0209480_10000164_pt1 | contig 59039 bp, 34 predicted proteins | sample JI61114C2DNA_FD_187501 | JGI IMG/M metagenome (GOLD analysis project Ga0209480, IMG submission 187501) | Wastewater effluent complex algal communities from Wisconsin, to seasonally profile nutrient transformation and Carbon sequestration -... | ecosystem: Engineered > WWTP > Effluent > Algae...
CGCAGTAATTATGTACCCGCTACAAAAGATCCGATGGTGTATATCGTATCTCATACCTGGCCCAACCGCTGGTTGCAGCCTGGAATAAAGAGTGGAATCGTGGTGTACAGCAACTGTGAGGAGGTTGAGTTATTTAATGATATGGGAAGTTCATCACTCGGTAGAAGGAAAAGAAATGGGACAGGCACCCATTTTCAGTGGGATAGTGTTACTATAAAATACAATGTACTGTATGCGGTAGGATATGTAAGGGGGAAAGCTGTTACAAAAGATACAATGGTATTAATGCACCTGCCCGTATCTCCTGGTTTCAGCCAGCTATACACGAAAGGAATAGCTGTCAATAAACCAAATGATAATGCTGATTACCTGTATCGGGTCAATTGCGGCGGCCCGGATTACATTGATGAATTCGGAAATACATGGAAGGCTGATGAGTTTGGCTTTGACAGCCGGGCTTCCAATGCCTATAAATCTTATTCGTGGACCAGGGATTTCCCGGGTCTGCCGGAGCGTTTCGCAAGTCAGCGCAGAATATTCACCCCGTTAAAAAATACCAGGGACTGGAAACTTTTTCAGTCATTCCGTTATGGCCTCAATAAACTGAAATTTGAACTGCCCCTGGAAGAGGGCGATTACATCGTGGAATTGTATTTTGTTGAACCATGGGCTGGTAAATCGGGGGGCAGCCGGTTGTTTGATGTAGCCATCAATGGAAAGATTGTTCTGAAGAACCTGGATATCCGGAAGGAAGCTGGTACAAATGCCGTATTGAAAAAAACGATTTCAGTTCATAACAGCCAGGAAAGCTTGCTGATTGATTTTCCTGCAGCAGCTTCAGGGGAAGCGGTGATTTCCGCCATTGCCATTGCGCGTCCTGGCAGAGAAGTCAGGGAAGGGTCGGGAGATAACCGGGACGGACGTATGCAGGATTATATCCAAAACAGCTGGATGGATATAGGAGACCGTCAGTACCGGGAAGACAGTATTCTTATAAACTCGCTGCCGCCGGCATTATACGGGGCCGACTGGTTTACCTATAAAGACAAGTTACAAAAGCGGAATATCTGGCTCTCTATCAGAAAAGAAACCGATGTATATGTGGGTGTTCCGCCAGGAAAAAATTTGCCGGACACATTGAAGGGATTTGAAAATACGCAGACCAATATTGTTACGGATGAAAATGGAGGTACCATTTATACAGTGTACCGTAAAAGGTATCCGTCAGGAAACAGTCAGCGACTTCCGTTTGATGCAAGCTATATAGTGGCACTAAGACCGGCCGATCATTTACAGCCTGCTTATGATCTGAAACCCGTCACCCCTTACCGCTCGAATGTGGCACAGATCAGCGGGGGAATAACGAAAGACAGCCTGAACGGACGGCTTTGCTGTGTTTTCAATAGCGACAATGTATCCGCAATTGAATGGCCTGTACAAACCGGGGTGGGTGATATTTACTCCATTACGTTGAAATATTATTACCCGGATAACCAGCCGGTGAAAGGCCGTCTGCAGTTATATGATGCAGGGGGCAACAGGATGATGGATGAGGAAGTTCAATTTATTTTTACCAGGGAAGGGAAATGGAATCAGTTTACGGTAAATACGGGAACACAGATCAATGCAGGTAATTATAAAGTGAAACTGATTGTGGAAACTGCAGGCCGGTTGGCCGTTTCAGGTATAGAGATTCAATAATCTGTTTATGAAAAAAGCGATTGTTTATTCGGCTGTTTTATTACTGGGCATTGTACATGTGCAATCACAACCCCTGTCGGTAAGACTGCTGCGTTGCGAAGACCGTGTGGATCCGCTGGGTGTGCAGACTGCCAATCCCCGGCTGAGCTGGCAGATACAAACGGATCAGCGGAATGTCCTGCAATCGGCCTATCGTATACTTGTGTCAGATGATTCGCTGCTCTTAAAGAAAGACCAGGGAAATATCTGGGATTCCAAAAAAACATTGTCTGCCGCCTCTATCCAGGTATTGTATGGGGGCAGGCCATTGCTGCCTGCAAAGAACTATTACTGGAAAGTAATGATCTGGGATAATAGGGGACAGGCTTCTGTCTGGAGTTCAATTTCCGGCTGGCAGATGGGCTTACTGAAGTCCGTTGATTGGGGAAATGCGCGCTGGATCGGCTACGAGGCTTTGCCGGATTCTGCTATAATAGCACCACATGTACACCTGAATGGTAAAAAGGCCTGGGGTACCCGGCCGGTGATACTGCCTTTGATGCGCAAATCTTTTGAACTGAAGAAAGAGATCAGGAAAGCGACCATTTTTATCAGCGGGCTTGGCCATTTTCAATTATCGGTGAATGGGCTGGCAATAGGCGATCATTTCCTGGCCGGCGGCTGGACCAATTACAGCAAACAGGCGTTCTACCTCACATTTGATATAACCCGTCAGCTGAATACAGGGCAGAATGTACTGGGTGTATTGCTCGGCAACGGATTTTACTATATACCCTCTCAGCGTTACCGTAAAATGACCGGTGGCTGGGGCTATCCAAAATTAATCGCGAAAACGCTGATCGAGTTCACAGACGGCAGTCATGAAATGATAGTCAGTGATGAGAGCTGGAAAGCCGCACCTTCACCGGTTGTTTTCAGCAGTATGTTTGGCGGAGAAGATTATGATGCCAATAAGGAACAACCCGGATGGGACAGGCCCGGTTTTAAAGATGCCGGCTGGCAACAGGCGGTAACGGTTTCCGGACCACCGGTATTACTGGCCGAAATCCAGGAGCCGGTGAAAATCAAACAACGTTTTACCGCCGGTGCCGCACGACAACTTAAACCTGGAGTACAGGTGTATGACCTGAAGCAGAATTTTTCAGGAATACCCTCCATTCAATTACGGGGAAACAAAGGGGATACGGTAAGATTGTTTGCCGCTGAACTGATTAATGCCGACGGATCGGCTAACCAGAAAGCCACTGGCAGCCCTTCCTGGTTCACCTATATTCTGAAAGGAGAGGGAGATGAAAGCTGGCATCCGTTATTTACGTATACTGGTTTACGTTATATAGAAGCACATTGTATACCTAAGGATTCGGGAGCAGTGCGGCCGGAACTGATCCGGGTGGAGGGTTTGCATATCAGTAATGATGCCAGGGGACACGGTTCATTCAGTTGTTCCAATGAACTTTTTAATCAGACACATCAGCTTATCGACTGGGCTATCAGAAGCAATATGGTTTCCGTGTTCACGGATTGCCCGCACCGGGAAAAGCTCGGCTGGCTGGAACAGACTCACCTGATGGGGGCCTCGGTACAATATAAATATGATGTGGCATCCCTGAACCGGAAAGTGATGAATGATTTGCAGCTCTCCCAATATCCGGATGGCCGGATACCGGAGATAGCACCGGAGATGGTATTGTTTGCTCCGCCCTTTGACGAATCCACCGAATGGGGAAGTGCCTCCATTATTCTGCCCTGGTATAATTACCGCTGGTATGGGGACAGGCAATCACTGGAGGGAAGTTATCCGATGATGAAACGGTATGTGCAGTTTATGAAGGACACGGCAAAGAATCATTTAATCTCCCATGGATTGGGTGACTGGTTTGATATTGGTCCGAAGAAATCAGGATTTGCGCAAATGACAAAAGCCGGGATAACGGCGACGGCTACTTACTATTATGATCTTACCATTATGCAACAGGCGGCGGCCTTGTTGGGTAAGAAGGGGGATATACCGGTATATGCAAAAATGGCCGCAGAAGTGAAGGCGGCTTTCAATAAAGCCTTTTTTGATCCGGTGAAAATGCAGTATGATTCTGCCAGCCAGACCGCTAATGCCATGGCCCTGTACATGGGACTGGTGGAAGAGAAAAATAAAAAGGCTGTGGCGGATGCACTGGTAAAAGATATACAGGGGCGAAAGAATGCCCTTACCGCCGGTGATATCGGTTACCGTTATGTATTGAAAGCACTGGAGCAGGCCGGCCGCAGTGATATCATCTTTGATATGAATTCACGGGATGATGTGCCGGGGTATGGTTTTCAGTTAAAACATGGGGCCACGGCTTTAACTGAAAGCTGGCAGGCCTATGAATCAGTAAGTAACAATCACTTTATGCTTGGTCACCTGATGGAATGGTTTTATTCCGGGCTCGCGGGCATCCGGCAGACAGCCGGTTCTGTTGCCTATAAGGAAGTGGAAATAAGACCGGATCCGGTGGGCGATGTGCAGTCCGTAAAGGCTGAATTTGTATCCCCGTACGGGTTAATAAAAACCAAATGGATGAAAACGGGTGATAAGTTTGATATGATCACGGTGATACCGGCCAACAGCACTGCCGTATTTTACCTGCCGGCAAAACCCGGCGCTTCTGTGATGATGAACGGAAAAAAAGTAGTGGCTGAATATAAAGATGGAAAAGCGGTAGTGAAGACCGGTTCGGGTTTGTATAAGTTTGTAATTAATTAAATATATGAAAGCATTATTGTGTAAGGAACCCGGATCATTTGCCTATATCACCCGGGAGATGCCGGTAGCTGAGGCCGGAAGAGCGATTCTGAAAGTACACCGTATCGGCATCTGTGGTACCGACCTGCATGCGTTTGAAGGTACGCAGCCTTATTTTGTTTATCCAAGAGTGTTAGGTCATGAACTCGGATGCGAAGTGGTGGATGTGGATACCGCAACGGGTTTCCATATTGGCGAAAAAGTGACAATCATTCCTTATTTCTATTGCGGGGAATGTATTGCCTGCCGCAACGGGTTGCGTAACTGCTGTGCGGCGATTAGTGTATTTGGGGTACATGCCGATGGAGGGATGATGGAATATATTTCTGTTCCGGTAACAGCCTTACTGCATGGCGGCGATATGAGTTATGATGAACTTGCCTTAGTGGAGCCACTGGCTATTGGAGCACATGGCATACGAAGAGCGGGAGTAAGGCCCGGTGAATTTGTACTGGTGATTGGTGCCGGCCCTATCGGGTTAGGGATTATGGAATTTGGCCGTATTGCCGGAGGAAAAGTAATTGCCATGGATGTGAATGAGACGAGACTTGCATTCTGTCGTGAGAAACTGAAGGTGGAACATACGATCAATCCATTAACTGAGGATGTAACTGCACGGTTGAAAGAGATCACAAACAATGACATGCCCACGGTGGTGATTGATGCCACGGGTAATCAAAAAGCGATCAATAGTGCATTCCTGTATATGGCGCATGGCGCACGGTATGTGCTGGTAGGCTTGCAGAAAGGCAACCTGGAAGTGGCGCACCCGGAATTTCATAAACGCGAAGCCACCCTGATGAGCAGCAGGAATGCCACTACGGAAGATTTTGATCATGTGATAAAATGTATGCAGGAGAAAAAAGTAGACCCGGCCACGTATATCACACACCGGGTGCGGTTTGATGAAGTAAAGGATAATTTTAAGAGCTGGCTTGATCCGGAGAATGGAGTGATAAAGGCGATGGTTTCGGTTTAGTCCCTTCGATACGCCTCGCATGGTTCGGCAGGCTCATGGTTCGGCAAGCTCACCATGACAAGAGCATCCCGTTGTCATGCTGCCTGCAGACCGTAGCGAAGCGAAGGTGGGAGCTTGCCGAAGCATTGACGAAAAACGACAAATGATTAAACAACAAAATGCGACTTAACTATATTCATCTTTTTTGTTTTCTACTTTTATCACTTGTATCATCAGCACAAGTGAGAAAGACCCTCGACTTCAACAAAGACTGGAAATTCTTATTGGGGAATGACAGTCTTGCTTATGAAGAAAAGCATGACGACAGCAAATGGCGGAAGCTGAATCTGCCACACGACTGGAGTATTGAATCGGATTTTAAAAAAGATGCCCCGGCCACTAATCAGGGCGGATCATTGCCTGGAGGGATCGGCTGGTACCGCAAGACATTTTTTGTTCCTGCAGCTGACAGTTTCAGGAGTCATCGTATTGATTTTGACGGTGTGTATCGTAACAGTGAGGTCTGGATCAATGGCCATTATCTGGGGAAACGACCTAATGGTTTTGTATCGTTTTCGTATGAACTGACAAAATTTCTGCAATACGGAAAGAAGAATGTGATCGCCGTGAAAGTGGATAACAGTCATCAGCCGGATTCAAGGTATTATACCGGTTCGGGAATCTACCGGGATGTGAAGCTGGTATCAGGCCGGTCCTTTCAGTTTATTCAGCACAGTAGTTTTATTACGATTCCACAGATTCCCAATGACCGGGCAGCGTTTCATGCAGTTACCCGGATCCGTTACGCAAAGAATACGAACAACGATATTATTGTGGAATGTGAAATTTATGATCCTTCCGGCAGGAAAGTGGAAAAATTTACAGCCGGCAATAACGGTGTCAGTTTGCCTGATGAGTTCAGTTTTGCTGGCAGCATCCCCGATCCGAAACGTTGGTCAGTGGAACAGCCGTATCTGTATAAAGCCCGTTTCAGGGTTTACGTAGCGGCTATACTGATGGATGAAGAAGAAATCAGCTTTGGCATCCGTTCCATTGGATTTGACGGGCAGGGCCGGTTTACATTGAACGAACAGCCCTTATTCCTGAAAGGTGTTTGTCTTCATCATGATCTGGGCGCATTAGGTGCAGTATATAATAATGAAGCAGCAAAGCGTCAGTTGCGGATACTGAAGGAGATGGGCTGTAATGCGATCCGTGTATCCCATAATCCACCGGCCGCTGATTTTCTGGATCTCTGTGATAAAATGGGATTCCTGGTAATGGATGAGGCTTTTGATACCTGGAATAAGAAGAAGAATAAGTTTGATTATCATATTGATTTTAAAGAATGGCATAAAGCTGACCTGGAAGCGATGGTGCTGCGTGACCGGAACCATCCTTCTGTTTTTATGTGGAGTATCGGCAATGAGATCCGCAATCAGTTTGACAGCAGTGGCACCACCATTGCCAAAGAGCTGGTAGAAATTGTGAAGGATCTCGATCCGACCCGGCCGGTCACCTGTGCATTAACAGAAACCAATCCGGAGAAGAATTTCATTTATCAATCCAATGCCCTGGATGTACTGGGTTTTAATTATAAGGATTATGACTATGCTGCTTTGCCCAAACGGTTTCCGGGTCAGAAGTTTCTGGCAACTGAAACAGCCTCCGCTTTGGAAACAAGGGGTGTGTACCAGTTCCCGGCCGATCTGAAACGAATATGGCCGGCTGATTATAAAGAGCAGGATACATTTGCCCGTGGCAATGCCGATTATACCTGCGCCGCCTATGATAATACGCATGCGTACTGGGGCAATACTCACGAGAAGTCATGGCTGGCGGTGAAGAACAATAAACATATGGCCGGACTCTTTGTCTGGAGTGGCTTTGATTACCTTGGAGAGCCCCTTCCTTACCCTGCTTATCCGGCCCGGAGCAGTTATTATGGAATCGTGGATCTGGCCGGTTTCCCCAAGGATATATATTATATGTATCAATCGGAATGGTCGGAAAAGTCTGTTTTGCACCTTTTTCCGCATTGGAACTGGCAAAAAGGGGATACGGTGGATGTTTGGGTGTATTATAATAATGCGGACGAAGTGGAACTGTATCTGAACGGTAAATCATTGGGAATCAAGAGAAAAACAGACAGTTCGTTGCATATCAGCTGGCGGGTGCCTTTTGTTTCAGGCACCCTGAGAGCTATTTCCCGGAAAAGCAGTAAGATATTACAGGTCCGGGAGATGCGGACCACTGGTGCAGCTACCCGGATAGAATTAGTGTCAGATAAAAAAGGGATCCGGGCCGATGGCCGGGACATGGCCTTTATTACTGTCCGGCTGCTGGACAAGGGCGGCAACCTGGTGTCTCATTTGGATAAATTATTGAATTTTACCATTTCAGGTGCGGGAATAATCGATGGGACAGACAACGGATATCCGGCGGATTCCGTTTCATTAAAATCAACCCGCCGTAAAACTTGGAAAGGCCTTGCATTGGGTATGGTAAAATCAAACGGAAAAAAGGGAAATATTACATTACGGGTTTCGGCAGAGGGACTCGCACCTGCCTTTATTACCTTGAAAGCAACGGATTAGTGGCTGTTTTTCACGCAATCGTTCCCGGAAATAAAATAGTAAAATCTTCCATCATTACAGCAAAACCTTACATTTTTAAGGCTATCCCCCTGTGTAATTTTAGAACGTGAAAAATGGCCACTGGACGGCCGCACAGTTTTTCTGCTAAACGATAATTGCCAACATGAAGCTTGCTTTGCTCTGCACAACAAAAATGTTTTTCCCTGCGGGAAAAAATCTTCATGTACTTCTTGTATCCCTTTTACTTCAACTCCTCTCTGGAATAACAGTGAATGCGCAGCCTGCGCCGGATGAAGCTTATAATAAGGTCATAACTGAACGTTCCATAAAAATTGTGAATACCCTGGGTATTAAGGATTCAGTGGTATATAATAAAGTAGTGGCGGTGCTGGTGAATCAGTACCGGGCATTGAATACCATTCAGGAAACGAATAGTAAGCAGGTTGCCGGCATTAAGCAGGATACAGCGGCCGGCAAAGAAATAATTGCTTCGCGCCTGAAAGAGCAGGAAGAAAAAAGATATAACCAGACCCTGCAATTACATCAGCAGTTTATAGTTGGTTTGCAGGCCCTGATCAGTGCGGAACAACTGGAGCAGGTTAAAGACGGCCTTACGTATAGTGTTTTTCCCAAAACCTATAACGCGTATCTCGATATGATTCCTTCGCTGACGGCGGAACAGAAATTAAAAATATATGACTGGCTGAAAGAAGCGCGTGAACTGGCAATGGATGGGGAGAATTCCGATAAGAAACATGCGGTGTTTGGAAAGTATAAAGGAAAAATAAACAACTATCTGTCTGCGCAGGGATATAATGTAAAGAAAGAAGGTGAAGAATGGGCAAAGCGGATTGAAGCACAGAAAAAAGCAAAAGAAGTACAAAACTGATATATAAAATAGTCAACAATTTTTTCTAAACCAAAGCTATATGATTAAGCAAATTTTAAAGAAAGCGCTGCTCCTGCAACTTTCCCTCCTGTTCAGTTGCCTGCTGTTTGCACAGCAAAGAACTGTGACCGGTAAGGTTACGGACAGTGACGGTAAAGGCCTTCCTGGTATTTCAGTTCAGGTGAAAGGATCTTCCACCGGTGTAGCCACCAATGGAGAAGGTGCATTTGTAATTGTTATTCCCAACGATCAGGCGGTACTCCGTTTTTCCGGTGTGGGTTATGTACAGACAGAACAGTCCGTAGGCGCCCGTAAAGCAGTGGATGTAACACTGCAAAAAGACAATAAGCAACTGGATGATGTGGTGGTTGTGGGATATGGCACGAAGAAGCGGGTGAATATCCAGGGTTCTGTAGCCACCGTGAAAGCCGCGGAAATTGAAGACTTGCCGGTAGCCAATCTGGGTTCTGCCCTGATCAACAGGGTACCGGGAGTGTCTGTCAACTTTGCCTCGGGTAAACCAGGTTCCACTACCGAGATTAATATACGGGGTGCTTCCACATTCGGTTCTACTCAGCAAGTTACTTCCCAGCCCTTATATGTAATTGATGGAATCATCGTTAACCCAACGACATTCAGCCAGTCTCCTAATCCTGATTTCTTTGAGAACCTGGATGCCAGTCAGATTGAGGATATCACGTTCCTGAAAGATGCTTCTGCCGCTATTTATGGAGCAGCGGGTGCGAAGGGTGTGGTACTGATTACTACCAAAAAAGGAAAGGCCGGAAAACCCCGCCTTACCTATAATGGTTATATGGGTACTTCCACTGAAGCGGTGAAGACAGAAACCATGAGTGCTTATGAGCATGCAAAAATGCTGAATGACGGCTATGAACTGAATAATACAGCCGTCGGTTCCCGTTTTTCACAGGCTGATCTTGACAGATTAAAGACTATTTCCAACAAATCCTGGTACGATGAAATCTGGAAATCAGGTAAAGTCTCCCGCCATACCATTAATGTTTCCGGCGGTACAGACCGGGTTACTTTCTTTGCCGGCGGCAGTTATTATAATGAAAAAGGTAACTATGGCGGTATTGAAGTAAATAAATACAGCATCCGTTCCGGTATGGACGCCAAAATCATGGATGGATTAACGGCCAATGTGAGTTTTTCTTCTGATTATAATTTTGAATACAGGCAAACGCTGAAAGGAGCCAATGCTGAGACGGATGATCAGTCTATCCGGGCTTTATACCTGACTCCGAAATGGGTGCCCGTTACCATTAATGGACAGCCTACTTTATGGAATGGTCCGAACCCTCCGGGAAACTGGAATATGGTTGGATTATTCAACTCCGGAAACTATACACAGACGAAATCCCAGGGTCTGAGTATGAATGCTTCTTTGGAGTATAAACCCAATTTCCTGAAAGGTCTGACTGCGAAAGTGCAGTTTGGCCAACTGAACCGGAATAACTCCGACAAGCAATATTATCCTTCCTACCGGGTTGCCAACTTTGTACGGAATGGAAATAATGGCCTCTTGTTTTCGGATTCAATCAATGCCAGCAGCCCTTTCACAAATATTACCAACAGTAACCAACTGTCAGAAGGTTCCACGATCTCCAACAGCTATCAGCTGATCGGAACCCTGAGTTATGCGAAAAAAATCCGTAATCATGATTTCTCGGTCATGGTAGGTATGGACCAGGGAGAAGCCAGCAGCCGCAATATCTTCCTGTCAAAATTCCAGCAACTGGTACAGGGCGTGGACGAGTTCTGGGCTTTCAGTAATGACCCGACCAGCATCGCTTCTATCACCGATGCGATCCGCAACCCGCAGTATACGCAGTTTGTAAAACGTTCCTATATCAGCCGTGCCGATTATTCTTTCTTGAATAAATATTTCTTTGAATTTATTGGTCGTGCGGATGCGTCTTCCAACTTCAATCCGGATCATCGCTGGGGTTTTTTCCCGACAGTGGGACTGGGCTGGAGAATCAGTGATGAGAATTTCTTCCGGGAGAATATCCATTTTATCAACAGCCTGAAAATACGCGCCAACTATGGTATGGTGGGTGAGGACAGGGTACAGAATAAAACCTATGTAAGCCGTTTTACACAAACCACCGGTTACCTGTTTGGAAATGTACTGACCAATGGACTGGATCCGAACATTTATCCGAACCCGGCTGCTACCTGGGAAAAGGCAAGAACGTTGAACATTGGTTTTGACCTGAGTATGCTCAAAGGCAAACTGAATATCAATGCCGATTTCTACAGGAGATATACGTATGATGGATTCAGCCAGCTGAGTGCGGCGGATGTGCCCATGACAACCGGTTTAATTACCGCCGTTAAAAACTATGGCAAATCCCTCAACTGGGGTTCTGAGTTTTCCCTGAGCTATCGGGATAAGATCGGACGCGACTGGGGCTTCAATGCGGATATCAACTTTGGCTGGTCCAGTGGTATGCTGTTGCAGCAATATTACAGCCCGCTGAATTTCGGTTTATATGGCTCTAATGGTCTGAGCAATACAATCGGTAAAGACCCCAAAAGGTATAATGGCAGCAACTTAGGTTATATCGCTACCGGTATCCTGCGTACACAGGAGCAGGTGGATGCGATTCTCGCCAAGAATCCGAACTATACCATTGGTGGACAGAAACCCCAGGTAGGTTATATGGATTTTGAAGATATTAACGGTGACGGTAAGATTGATGATAATGATATTACCTGGATGTTTGACCGCACTACGTCAATTGTTGGTTTTGGTATGACATTCGGTGTGACTTACAAAGATTTCAAACTGGTAACCAATATGAACCTGTCATTTGGTGGCAAACGTTTCTATGATTCTGAAGCACGTAAAGTGCCCACCACCACACAGAATGCACCCGCTTTCTGGAATGACCATTGGACTCCTGAAAACCCCAATGCAAAATACCCCCGGGCTGATGCGCCACTGGCCAGGGAAACCTCCACGTTCTGGGCCGTTAACGGAACACAAAGCCGTATCAACAATATGGTTTTGTCTTACCAGATGCCAAAGCGGATTTCTGCGAAATTCAAAATTCCTGATTTCCGCATACTCTTGACCGGTACCAACCTGTGGAGCTTTATTAATCCGCTGAAGTATAAAGATCCTTATACCAGCAACTTTGCCAACTATCCGACACTGAGAACAATCTCTGTGGGTTTAAATGTAAGTCTGTAAACCTTTAACAACAACGATTATGAAATTTATAAAGCATATAAAACTTTCACTGGTTACAGCGGGACTGCTTTCTGCGCTGCTGCTCCCTTCCTGTAAGAAAGATTTTTTCGAAATTGAGGATCCCAGTGGAATAGAAGATGTATTAATGTGGGAGGATGCAGGTGCTGTTGGCTTATTCCTGAACAGGACCTATGCTCTGGTTATCCCCCAGTGGCCTACTTTAGGGGGTATCCATAACACATCGGATGAACTGAACAATGCGAATACTGCATTCCTCTATGGTACACTGGTTGAGAATTCCGTAACAGATATCGGTACCAGTACCAGTATTACGGCCAACCGGTATGCGGATATCCGTCGTTGCAATGTAGCGATTGAAGGGATCAATGGCAGCGCAACGATTAATGAGGCTACTAAGAAAACATTGAAAGGCCAGTTCTTTTTCCTACGGGCCTATTCTTATTTCAAACTGGTCCGTTTATACGGCGGTGTACCCCTGGTACTTCGTGCACAGGGTCAGGATGAAGATAATCTGGCCGTTCCGCGTGCAAAAACCAGCGAGTGTATTGCGGCTATAGCCAATGACCTCGATTCAGCTGCCGCATATCTGCCGGCCAAATGGACCGGTTCGGATGTTGGTCGTATTCCCCGTGCTGCGGCCCTGGCCGTTAAGGGAAAAGCTTTATTGTACTGGGCCAGTCCCCAGTTTAACCCTACTAATATTGCCTCCCGCTGGACGGATGCTTATACCGCTTGTAAAGAGGCCTATACAACCGGTCTGGCTGACGGATATGGTTTGCTGGCCAGTTATGCCAACCTCTTTATTACGGAAGATCATAAAGAAGTGCTGATTGTAAGAAAGTACAACACATCAAGAGATCTGGGAACCAACCTTGAGAATATCACCCGGCCGTATTCAGAAACATCTGCAGGCAGTGGTTCTAACCAACCTACCTGGAATCTGGTGCAGGCGTACGGTATGAATAATGGTTTGCCGATTACAGATGTGAATTCAGGATATAATTCCACCTTATTCTGGCAGAACAGGGATCCGCGGTTTACCGCCACCATTTCATATAATGGTGAACTGTGGCCATTAAGTGGTAAAACCACCCGTAAGCAATGGACCTATACCGGTGTACTGGACGAAACGGCTGGTACAATGATTACTGGTTTTTATTGTAAAAAACTCTGCAACCCCACACTGTCTGCTGTACAGGCCTTATATAATTCAAATACAGGTGGTGGAAGCGGTATGGACTGGATTGAAATGCGTTTTGCTGAAGTGATGCTGAACCTGGCCGATTGTGCCAATGAAACCGGCAACCTGACTGAAGCCAAAGATATGGTACGCCTGATCCGTCAGCGTGCCGGCATTGCGGCAGGTTCGTATGATTATGGCTTGTCAATTGCCACTGATGCGGCTTCCATGCGTTCCCTGATCCTGAGAGAGCGTCAGATCGAGTTTGCTTTTGAAGGAATGCGTAATTTTGACTTAAGAAGAACCCGTAACCTGGGTCTGATCACCGCCCGCCAATCATTTAAAGTGGCACCTAAAGCACCATATTATGCGGGTACCGGTTCCACAGCCGGACGGATATACCTGGATATGATCAACACTTCCGGTTTCAAACCAAGAGATACCGCCAACCTGAACAATATTTCCGTGTATACCTCCATGTTTACACCGACTATTGCTTCCCTGGAAGGATCCAATACGATCAATATTCCTGAAAAGTATTATGTGTACCCCATGCCGAATATCTTTTTACAGACACCGGCTATTCAGCAAACCAACGGATGGGCCGGCGGTACATTCGATCCCTATCAATAATTAAAGACAGTTAAACATTCACAATATGAAAAAATATATAACAGGCATAGTATTACTGGCAGCGTTCTTTACCGCCTGCGAAAAAAAGGTGGACCCGGTGGATGGCAACAATGCCACGGTCAGTCTGAAAGATGACGGAACCAAATTCGTGATCGGTGACCTGACCATAAACCCCGGGGACAGTCTGTTCTTCAGTTTTACCATCAATACTGCCAGACCGATGAAGTACGTGGGTATTCAGAAGAACCCGGTAAATCAAACGGCATTTGTATCACGTGATACCCTGGCGACTGAACAGAGCAGTTATACCGCTGTAAAGAAAATTAAGGCAGATACGGCCAACGGCTCTTATGTTTACAGGATTGTGGCGCACGATTTCCGGGGTAATTATATTGGTGCCCGGGATATAATCGTGACAATTAACTCCGACTTCTATTTTTATACATACCGTTTCCTGCAGGTACCCGATACCACAGCCAAAACCAATACCTGTTACATGTCTGCTTCTCAGGGCAAAGTATTCAGTTATACTACAGGAGCAGCAAACAGCGCGGCCATTGATTTCGGTATCATGTATGATACCACGTTTGCGGCTTCTTCCAGTGCCACCGATGATCTCCGGTTCTGCCTGTATTCGCTGAATGCACCACAGGGACAGATCCCTTTCAATGATATTACCAGCTGGACCAAGAATAATACCATAATGAAAAAAGCTACCAGCCCGGCATTCAATACCCTTTTATCAGCTGGTTCATTACGGACCGCCTGTAATACCAACCTGGCTTCCGGCACATCCACCAAGGTCACTCAGCTGGTATCGGGTAATATGGTGTATTTCCGTACGGCAGCCGGTAAAAACGGATGTATGCTGATCTCCTTTACCAACGGATCATCGCCGGCTATGAGCAGTTATGTGAATGTGGATGTCAAAATTGAGCGTTAAGCAGTAGTTATATAGCAGCAGTTAAAAAGAGAAAGCGCTAAACAACTTTCTCTTTTTTTTTCTGATTCCGGTCGTTGATAAACAGTTTTATTGCTATCATCCGTCTAACTGTTACATAAAAGCATTATCATGAAAAGGGCATTTAGTTTGTTAAGTATTACATTGGCTGGTTTGTTATATTCAACCAGCCTGCTGGCACAATACCCCGATATTCCCGCGGATGTGCAACGTAAATCAGACTCATTGATGCGTGCCGCCAACCGGCATTCCGATTCGGCCTGGCAGGTGGCCTGGCCCATCATCCAGGAAGAAGCCAAAAAAGGCAAACCTTTTATTCCATGGGCTTCGCGTGTAGATGAACTGCCCCAGGCAGATATTCCTGCATTCCCCGGAGCGGAAGGTGGCGGTAAATACTCCTTTGGCGGACGTGGTGGTAAGGTAATCGTTGTAACAAACCTGAATGATGATGGTCCCGGCAGTCTGCGCTGGGCCTGCGAACAGGGTGGTGCAAGAATTGTTGTTTTCAACGTGGCCGGTATTATCCGCATCAGCACACCGCTGATTATCCGTGCACCTTATATCACGATTGCCGGACAAACCGCACCGGGTGACGGTGTTTGTATTGCCGGCGAAAGCGTCTGGATCAATACCCATGACGTGATCATCCGTTATATGCGTTTCCGCCGTGGCGAAACCTGGGTGGGCCGTCGCGATGATGCCATTGGGGGTAATCCCATCGGTAATATCATGATTGATCACGTGAGTGCCACCTGGGGATTGGATGAAAACATGAGTATGTACCGGCATATGTATAATGACAGTACCGGTAAAGTGGAAGACAAGTTTCCGACAGTTAATATCACCATTCAGAACTCTATTTTCGGGGAAGCACTGGATACCTGGAATCACGCTTTCGGCAGTACACTTGGTGGTGAAAATTGCACATTTATGCGCAATCTCTGGGCCAATAATGCCGGAAGAAATCCCTCAGTAGGCTGGAACGGGGTATTCAATTTTGTAAACAATGTGGTTTATAACTGGGTTCACAGAAGCATTGACGGGGGTGATTACCGCGCCCAGTTCAATATAATCAATAACTATTTCAAACCCGGACCCGCCACTCCTAAAAATGAAGTGGGTCACCGTATTCTGAAACCCGAAAGTGGCCGTAGTAAACTGAAGTATAAAGTATATGGACGGGCTTATGTAAATGGGAATATAATGGAAGGTTATCCGGAAATAACAAAGGATAACTGGAATGGAGGTGTGCAGATTGAAGATGAAAAAAATGCAGGTGAATACATAGCTAATATAAAATGGCCAAAACCCCTTCCCATGGCACCGCTGACCGTCCTCAAGGCAGAAGATGCCAAGGCCTATGTGCTGGCCAATGCCGGTGCCACCCTTCCTAAAAGAGACGCGGTGGATATCCGGATTGTTAAGGAAGTGACTACCGGCAAAGTGGAAGTAAATCCCAATGTGAAAGCGCCGGAAACCCAGTTCAAACACCGCCGGCTGCCCCTGGACTCCTATAAAATCGGCATTATCACCGATCCCTCACAGGCCGGAGGCTATCCGGAATACAAGGGAACGGCATATAAAGACAGTGATAATGACGGGTTGCCGGATGCCTGGGAACTGAAAAACAAACTGAACCCCACTGATGCAACAGATGCAGCAAAAATGACCAAAACCGGGTACAGTCATATTGAGAACTACCTGAACAGTGTGGTGGATGTTAAAAATGTGAAACCGGTCACTGTTATAAAATAAGTAAAATCTGACAGGTACTTAGCGGTTTATGTCAGCATTAAATCACCAGGTCTGTCGTACTTTTAAGACAGTCAAAAAACAGCTGGAAAGGGTGAGCCATAAACAACTATATAGTCAGTTTTCTTTACTACTGATCCTGATCTTTATACAACAGGCTTTGCCGGCACAGAAACCGGTAAAGCCTGTTCCTCCTTTATATTACGGGAACGGAAAACTGCAATACTCAACTGAAGTTAATGGCGACCGCATCCCTGATTTCTCCTATTGTGGCTATATGGCATCGGAGGAACCTATTCCCGCTGTTCCTGTTAAAATTATTGTGCCGCCGATAAAAGGGGATGCCACCTGTCGTATACAATCTGCGCTGGATTATGTAGCCGCATTACCTGATAATGGCACCGGTATCCGGGGTGCGGTTTTATTACAAAGGGGGAATTATGAAGTAAACGGGCAGTTGCGGATCAATGCATCCGGAGTGGTGTTGCGCGGCAGTGGAGTGAATGTAACCACGATTACGGGTACCGGAACTGGTCGGCTGGCCCTTATAAAAATCATCGGGAAGAATCTGATACCCCGGGACCTCATTGGTCTCCGGATCATTGATCCCTATGTGCCGGTGAATGCGATGACATTTCACCTGGATGGAACACTTGATTTCAAGGAACACGCAGGACATATCATTATCCGCCGGGCTTCTACTGATAAATGGATCAGGACATTGGGCACCGATCATTTTGGCGGAGGGATTACCGCACTTGGCTGGAAGCCCGGTGATCAGGAGCTGTTTATTGACAGGAGGATTAAAAAAATCGACGGTAATACCATAACCATCGACGCCCCGATTACCACTGCAATTGATTCCACCTACGGTGGGGCCAGTATTTATTTTTATAATCCGACCGGCCGGGTTAAAAACTGCGGCGTAGAAAATCTCTCGCTTGTTTCAGTATACGATAAGAATAATCCCAAAGATGAAGACCACCGCTGGAATGCGATCAATGTGGAGAATGCGGAAGATTGCTGGATACGGCAACTCAACTTTCGTCATTTCGCCGGTTCGGCCGTAAGTGTACTGGAGACCTCAAAGCGGATTACTGTAGAAGATTGTATGTCACAGTCACCTATATCCGAAATTGGCGGTCAACGGCGGTATACTTTTTTTACTGCCGGGCAACAAACGCTCTTCCAGCGCTGCTATGCGGAAAACGGCTATCATGATTTTGGTACCGGATACTGTGCCCCCGGTCCCAATGCATTTGTACAATGTGAATCCATCCAACCGTATAGTTTCAGCGGGGCGATCGACAGCTGGGCTTCCGGGGTATTATTTGATGTGGTGAATGTGGATGGCAATGCATTAAAATTCGGGAATCGCGGACAGGATAATAATGGCACCGGTTGGGCCGCCGCCAATAGCGTATTCTGGAATTGTTCAGCCGCACGGATCGATTGTTATAAACCTCCTACCGCGCAAAACTGGGCCTTTGGCAGCTGGAGTCAGTTTGCCGGCGACGGATACTGGAATGAATCGAATAACAGCATCAACCCCCGCAGTTTGTTTTATGCTCAGCTTAGCGAACGGGTACAAAAAAATGTTTCAGCACAGGCTCAGCTCATGCCGCTTTCCACCGAAGCCAGCAGCAGCCCTTCTGTGGAAACCGCCCTTGAATTAACCAAAGAAGCATCGAAACCAAGATTACAACTCAAAGACTGGATTGAGCAGGCGGGAGTTAGAAATAAAATTCCGACCGATGCAGCTGGCGTGAAACTCATGGAGCCGACTGCAGTACCGGTTCAGAAAGTTGTGGTAAAGTCGCCGGTAATGATTATTAAGAATGGATTATTACAACGGGGAGATGAACTCGTCACTGGTAAAAGACAGGGTGTACAATGGTGGAGTGGTGGCGTACAGGGAAAAGACCTGCAACAGGCCAAAGCACATCTTACGCGTTTTGTACCCGGAAGAGCCGGTAAGGGATTAACGGATAATATTGATGAAGTGGTGAGTGAAATGCTGGCAACGAATACGATAGCCATGGAACATAACTATGGGTTGTGGTACGACCGTCGCCGCGATGATCATCAGCGGGTGCGCCGGATGGATGGGGAAGTGTGGCCGCCGTTTTATGAACAACCCTTTGCCCGCAGTGGTAAGGAAACCGCCTGGGATGGGCTGAGCAAATATGATCTGACTAAATACAATCTTTTCTACTGGGGTCGCCTGAAGCAATTTGCCGATATGGCTGATCAGCAGGGACTGGTATTGGTGCATCAGAACTATTTCCAGCATAATATCATTGAAGCCGGGGCACACTATGCAGACTTCCCCTGGAGAACGGCGAATAACATCAATACTACCGGCTTTAATGAACCCGTGAATTATGCAGGGGATAAGCGCATTTTTTACGCGGAACAGTTTTATGATATCAGTAACCCCGTGCGACGTGAATTGCATAAAAAATATATCCGGCAGTGCCTGAATAATTTCAAAGACAATAACAGCGTGATTCAGCTGATTGGCGAAGAGTTCACCGGTCCTGTTCATTTTGTAAAATTCTGGCTGGATGTAATCCGTGACTGGGAGAAGGAAACCGGAAAAAGGCCACTGATCGGACTAAGTGTGACCAGGGATGTGCAGGATTCCATCTTAAAAATGCCGGCTTACTCTGCACTCATTGATATTATTGATATCCGTTACTGGCATTATCAGGCCGATGGATCAGTGTATGCACCGCCCGGCGGAGTCAGCCTGGCTCCAAGACAACATGCCCGTTTACTGAAACCCCGGAAGACAAGCTTTGAGCAAGTGTACCGTGCGGTAAAAGAATACAGGGATAAGTATCCGGGTAAAGCAGTTATATATAGCGGTGATAGTTACCCTGAATTTGGTATCGCCGCCTTTATGGCCGGGGGAAGTCTGGCTGTATTACCAGCTGCAACGGATAAAGAAATACTGAAAGCAGCCACTGGAATGAAACCGGTGAAAGCCACTACAGAAACAGAATATATTCTAAGCAACGGAAAGAATAGCATAGTATATAATACGATAACCCGGAAACTGGAATTAAGATAAAAGGGTTTATAATATTGCTGATTAAAACCGGATTATGAAGAAAATAGTAATTACATTTTTGATCGCTTTTTTCTGTACTCAGCAGGGAGAAGCGCAACTGAAGCAGTTAAAAGTTTCGGCCAATAAGCGTTTTTTCCAGACAGTGGAGGGAAAACCCTTTTTCTGGCTGGGTGATACCGGCTGGTTATTATTTAAAAAATGTACGCGGGAAGAGGCCGTACTCTATCTGGATGATCGTCAGCGTAAAGCCTATAATGTAATTCAGGTCATGGTCATTCATGATGTGAATGATGCAGTGAATGTCTATGGCGATTCTTCAATACATAATAAAGATGTATCAAAACCGGTGTTGAATGATGAACATGTTGTGGAAGATATGAAATATGGATTCTGGGATCATGTGGATTATATTATCCGTGAAGCGGAAAAAAGGGGAATCTATATGGCCCTGGTACCGGTCTGGGGAGGGAATATAAAAAAAGTGAATCCCGAACAGGCAAAAGTTTATGCAACCTTTCTGGCCAACCGGTATAAGAACTTCAGCAATATCATCTGGCTCAACGGGGGAGATATCAAAGGAAGTGATGGATTGGATTCCTGGAATATGATCGGGAAGACGATCCGGTCTATAGATAAGAAACACCTGATTGGTTTCCATCCGCGGGGACGCAATTCTTCCTCCACCTGGTTTCATAAAGAGCCCTGGCTGGATTTTAATATGTTCCAGAGTGGTCACCGCAGCTACGCACAGGACACCCTGAGCAGTGAAACTCTTCATTACGGGGAAGATAACTGGAAGTACATGAATGATGATTATAAACTAAAACCAGTGAAGCCGAGTTTTGACGGGGAGCCTTCTTACGAGGATATTCCGTACGGTCTACATCATGCTGATCAGCCCTACTGGAAGGATTATGAGATTCGTCGTTATGCCTATTGGAGTGTGTTTGCAGGCGGTTGTGGGTTTACCTATGGACATAATTCAGTGATGCAGTTTTTCACTCCGCCGGATAGTACCGCCTCCTATTTCCCGAAACAAAGCTGGAAAGAAGGCATTCAGGCACCCGGAGCCGCACAAATGCAGATATTGAAAAAACTGGTATTAAGTAAATCCTATTTTGACCGTGTGCCCGCCCAGGATGCCGTGGTGAATAATGGAGAGCGGTATGATTATATCGCAGCCACAAGGAGTGCGGGTTTTGCTTTTTTTTATACGTATACCGGACGAAATTTCAAAGTGGACCTGATGAAATTAAAATTCAGTCCCCGTAAAGCGGCCTGGTTCAGTCCTTCCACCGGTGAACGAAAGCCATTCAGTGAATACAGGAATACGTTGAATAAGGAATTCGATCCGCCCGGGGAACCCGCTAATGGGAATGACTGGGTACTCATTTTAGAGAAATAAAATATTGCGGTATACAATCTTCATATTGCTCTTTGTCAGTTTAGTCTCCTGCAACCGGAAGGCCTGGGTCTTTACCTCCTTTCATGAACCGGCGGATAAGGGTTTGCGGATGCTGTACAGTCATGATGGGAAAAAGTGGACTGACCTTGATACCGTCCTGCTTCGTCCATCGGTGGGGAACCAGAAAGTTATGCGTGATCCAAGCATGGTGCAGGACAAGAACGGCATATTTCATTTGATTTGGACCAGCAGCTGGAGAGGGGATAAAGGATTTGGTTATGCTTCATCAAATGACCTTGTCAACTGGAGTGAACAGCAATTTATTCCGGTATTGCAAAAAGAGCCGGTTGTGGTGAATACCTGGGCGCCGGAGTTGTTTTATGATGAGGATCAGGATCAGTTCATGATCATCTGGGCCAGTTGTATACCCGGGCGATTTGAACGGGGTATTGAAGAAGACAGTAATAACCACCGGATATATGTAACCACGACAAAGGATTTCAAAACATTCAGTGAGACTAAACTCTTTCTGGATCCGGGGTTTAGTGTGATAGACGCAGTGATTGTGAAGAGAGGGGATAAAGATTATGTGTTGGTGCTGAAAGACAATACCCGGCCGGAGCGGAACCTGAAAGTGGCATTCAGTAAAAGTCCGATGGGTCCTTGGACAAATATATCAAAGCCTTTCAGCGATAAGTTTACAGAAGGACCATCGGTGATACAATTGAAGAAGGAATGGCTGATCTATTTTGACTCATATCAGAAGAAGATTTATGAAGCCGTAAGCACGACGGATTTTAAGGAATTCAGTAATGTGACGACAGATGTACGGGTGCCGGAAGGACATAAACACGGTACCATCGTACCGGTTAAAAGAAAAATCATACGCCAGTTAATTAAAAAGACAATTTATTAATGCGCAGACTCTCCCTTATAGTACTCATTATTCATTATTCATTACTCATCCTTGCCCAGGATACCATGCGTTACACCGGCAGCACCCAGTCCAATGTGGATTATCACCATGGGCAACTCTCTCCCGCCATCGGGGTGCACAATATCCAGACCATGCGGGCCAACCGTTCTGACAATAATCAGACAACTTCCTGGACCTATAACCATGCCCCGATGCTCGCTTACTGGAATAATACGTTCTTCCTGGAATACCTGAGCAATCCGGTGGGGGAACATATTGCTCCCGGACAAACCTTGCTGCAATCATCAAAAGATGGATATAACTGGTCAGCGCCGGTAGTGATCTTTCTGCCTTATAAGATACCGGATGGGTTTGTCAAAGAAGGAAAGAAGGATACGGCAAAGAACAGTTATGCTGTCATGCACCAGCGCGTGGGCTTTTACACCAGCAAGAGCAATAAACTATATGCCCTGGCTTATTATGGCATTGCCCTCGGACAAAAAGATGACCCCAACGACGGAAATGGCATTGGCCGGGTAATCCGGGAAATAAAAGCGGATGGAAGTTTTGGCCCCATTTATTTTCTGCGCTACAACCATTCTTTCAATGAAGCAAATACAAGCTACCCTTTCTATAAATCGTCCGGTGATCCGGAACTGATCAAAGCCGGCGATGAATTTCTCAGCACGCCTGTTTTGATGATGCAAACAGTTGAAGAAGGCGACCGTAATGATCCGCTGATTCCCCTGCACAAAGATTTTAAAGCTTTTAATTATTATCACCTGAAAGATGGTCGTGTGGTGGGACTCTGGAAATACGCCCTCACCAGTATCAGTAAGGACCAGGGAAAGACCTGGCAATACAATCCCACCCGGGCTCCCGGTTTTATAAATGCCAATGCCAAAATCTGGGGACAGCAGACCAGTGATGGGAAGTATGCCACGGTATATAATCCATCCGAATTCCGCTGGCCATTGGCTGTCAGTGTCAGCGATAACGGATTGAAGTATAAAAACCTTTTATTGGTAAATGGCGAGATTACTTCCATGCGCTACGGGGGTGCTTATAAAAGTTATGGGCCGCAATACGTACGAGGTATCCAGGAAATGTATGGGAAACCGGCAGATGGGAATATGTGGGTGACCTATAGTATGAACAAAGAAGATATGTGGGTGAGTAAGATACCAGTTCCGGTAAAGGATAAGATAACTCAAAACGTGAATGATGATTTCAGTAATATGGTTGCTGGCAAGGAGATGAATGAATGGAATATCTACAGTCCGCTCTGGTGTAATGTGTCGATGGAGCAAAAAGCTTTAACCCTTCGCGACAGTGACCCGTTTGATTATGCAAAAGCCGAGCGGGTATTTCCGGTGGCAAAGAAGGCAGAAGTGACGTTTAAGCTTTCGGCTGCACAAACCTCTCATGGCCAGTTGGAAATTGAATTGGCCGACCGCAAAGGAATGGCCTGTCTGCGGCTTATACTGGATTCAACCGGATCTGTTTTAACCAAACAGGGTTACCGAAATAAGAGTTTGGGCAAATACAAACAGGGGGAAGAACTGACCATAAAGATTGAACTCAATACGGCTACCCGTTTTTATAATGTCATCATCAATGGCGGTAAGCCAGCAGCAAATATCTTTTTCCAACCGGTGGAGTCAGTAGAACGTCTCGTATTCCGTACCGGATCAGTCCGTCGTTTCCCGGATGCCGATACCCCTACCGATCAGAATTATGATCTGCCGGGTGCCGACCGTCAGGAAAAGGAAGCAAAATATTTAATTCATTCAGTCATCACAAAAGCGTTGAAATAATATGGCAGCAAATCAGCACAGCACATTGGGTGTGATCATTGGCAACCGGGACTTTTTCCCGGATAAATTAGTAGCCGAAGCCCGGACAGAAATACTGGACCTTTTTAAAAAATTAAATATAACGCCGGTATTATTATCGGAAGCCGATTCCAAGCTTGGCGGAGTGGAAACATTTTCAGAAGCACAAAAATGTGCGAATCTCTTCAAACAACATGCGGAAGCTATTGATGGCATCCTGGTGGTACTTCCCAATTTCGGGGATGAGAAAGGCGTGGCCGAGACAATAAAGTTATCCGGACTCAACGTACCGGTATTGGTACAAGGCTACCCGGATGACCTGGGTAAAATGGATGTGGTAAACCGCCGCGATGCCTGGTGCGGCAAGATTTCTGTATGCAATAATCTTTACCAGTTTGGAATAAAATATACGTTGACCACAAAACATGTGGTCAGTCCTTCTGATCCTTCATTTGTAGCCGACCTGAATAACTTCACGGCCGTATGCCGGGTGGTGAAAGGATTACGGAAAGTACGGATTGGTGCAGTGGGAGCAAGACCGGGTGCATTTAATACCGTTCGTTATAGTGAAAAGATCCTGCAGCGCCATGGTATTTCTGTAACCACGGTTGACCTTTCTGAAATACTCGGCAATGCCAATAAGTTTACGGCCACTGATGCAGCCGTAAAAGAGAAACTGGATAAGATCCATGCTTACGCCAATACCGGATTAACGCCACCGGATCGTTTATTGCAGATAGCAAAACTGGATGTAGCCCTGGCTGATTTTATGGCGGCCAATGCACTCGATGCAACGGCGATTCAGTGCTGGACCTCGCTGCAACAGAACTATGGCTGTAATGTATGCACCAGCATGAGTATGATGAGTGAGAACATGCTACCCTCAGCCTGTGAAGTGGATGTAACGGGTACGTTGAGTATGTACGCCATGCAGCTGGCCAGTGGTTCACCTTCGGCACTGGTGGATTGGAACAATAACTACGCAGATGATGATACCAAATGTGTACTGTTCCATTGTGGCAACTGGGCCAAGTCGTTTTTACCGGATATCACGATCAGTACCGCGCCTATTCTCGGAACCAGTGTGGGTACAGAGAATACCTATGGTGCGCTGGATGGACGCACCCCGGCGATGCCACTGACCTATGGCCGTATCAGCACGGATGATTGTAAAGGAGTCATCAAAGCCTATGTGGGCGAGGGTGACCTGACCAATGATGCGCTGAATACGTTTGGCAACCGGGCCGTGGCCCAGATTGGCAACCTGCAGGGGCTGATGCAGTATGTATGTAAGAATGGCTTTGAACACCATGTGGTGATGAACGCCAGCAAGACGGCCGGTATATTGAAAGAAGCATTTGAAAATTACCTGGGCTGGGAAACCTACCAGCACGCTTAATGATAGTATAGGAATGACAACAAAAGAATTAAAAAGCAAATCCATTCAGTACCGGAAAAAAATACTGAAGTATATCCTGGGGGCGAAGGCCGGTCATACCGGTGGCAGTCTCTCCAGTACAGATATTCTGAACGTATTATATAATGAAGTATTGAATGTGAATCCGGAGAATTTCAAATCTCCCGACCGTGACCGTTATGTGCAAAGCAAAGGACATTGTGTGGAAGCCTTGTATGTGGTCTTGTCGGACAAAGGTTTTTTCCCCGAAGAAGACCTGAATACATTATGCAAATACCAGTCTCATTATATTGGTCACCCCACCCGTAAGATCAATGGGGTGGAGCAGAATACCGGGGCGTTGGGTCATGGTCTTCCCATCTGTGTGGGCACGGCCATTGCGGGCAAGCTGGACAAGAAGAACTATCGGGTATTTACATTGATGGGCGACGGTGAGTTGCCGGAAGGCAGTAACTGGGAAGCGGCTTTAAGTGCTGCCCATTATAAACTGGATAATCTCTGTGCAATCATTGATAAGAATGGACTGCAGATTACGGCCTCTACAACAGAAGTGATGAATACTGATCCGTTGGATGCCAAATGGAAAGCGTTTGGCTGGGCTGTACGGGAAGTGGATGGCAATGATGTGGACGCGTTGAAGGATGCATTTGCGGCTTTGCCTTTTGAAAAAGAGAAGCCGTCCGTCATCATCGCTCACACGGTAAAAGGGAAGGGAGTGAGTTTTATGGAGAATCAGTTGAAGTGGCACCATGGGGTTCCTACCGCAGCGCAGTATGAGCAGGCACAGGAGGAATTGGATGAAAAGATGAGGGGAGTGGTGAGTGGTGAGTAGTGAGTGGTGAGTGGTGCCCTTCGACAGGCTCCCCGCATTAAGCGGGACAAGCAGGGTGACAAGGGCAGCAGTTGTCATGGTGAGTTTATCGAACCATGAGTAAGTAAAATAAAAATCAGCAATTAATAATCACAGATGGCAGTTGAGACGAATAAAGACTTAGGCGATTTACCCAATCAGGATGTTTTTTCAGCAACCCTGCAACGACTGGCAGCGGCTGACCGGCAGATCATCGCTGTTACCAGTGATTCGAGGGGATCGGGCAAGCTGGTGAAGTTCGGTCAGGAATTACCGGACCAGATCGTGGAAGTTGGGATTGCAGAACAGAACTTGGTAGGTGTGGCAGCGGGACTGGCTTCCTGTGATAAGAAAGTATTTGCGGTATCGCCGGCCTGTTTTTTAACGGCCCGTTCACTCGAGCAGATCAAGAATGATATCTGTTACAGTAACAATCCGGCTACCGTTGTGGGTATCAGTGCAGGGGTGAGTTATGGTGCACTGGGTAGTACGCATCACAGTCTGCACGACTTTGCTGCCTTGCGAGCTATTAATAATATTATTGTCGTGGTTCCGGCCGATAATTATGAAACGGAGAAAGCCACTGAATTGGCAGCGGAGAGTAAGATCCCGGTTTACATGCGTTTCGGAAAAAAACCGATGCCGTTTCTGACCGGGAAAAAAGAAGGGTTTGTATTTGGTAAAGGGAGAGTTATTACTGAAGGGGATGATGTGGCCATTATCGCGAATGGGGAAACGGTTTACCCGGCATTGCAGGCAGTTGCTCGATTAAAAGAAGCAGGTATCAATGCGACTGTGGTCAGCATGCATACCATAAAGCCATTGGATACCGCCTTGATTTCAAAACTGGCCGATCAATGCAAAGCCATTATAACGGTGGAAGAGCACAGTGTGCATGGGGGGCTGGGTGAAGCATGTGCCTCCTTCCTGTTGCAAAAAGGGTATACAAAGAAGTTTAAAATTATGGGTATCCCGGATGAATACACGGTGACCGGTTCCCAGGTGGAAATATTCAATCATTACGGGATCAGTGAGGAAGGCATTGCGGAAGAGGTCAGGGAACTCTTAAAATAACGATCAGCGAATGAAAAAATTCCTCATCATACTCATGAGTCAATCTATTTCCATACAACAGTTCCCGTTGAAAAAATTCCAGTCCTTACTGGCACTGCTTATTCTTTGCGTGGTACTGTCCTTTATGACCGATAAATTGTTTACTGCCGATAACGGACTCAATGTGCTGCGCCAGGTGGCGGTGAATGTTTGTATCGCTACTGGTATGACATTGGTGGTACTAACTGCCGGTATCGATCTGTCGGTCGGCTCTGTACTTGCATTATGTGGTGCCCTAACGGCCGGTTTATTTAAGAATGGTCTTGCGTTCCCTTCCAATGATCTTTTTGTCGGGTTCACGATATTGGGGGCCATTATGGGTGGACTACTGTTGGGCTTTTTACTTGGATGGTTCAATGGCTTCACCATAACCCGTTTCAATGTGCCGCCTTTTGTCGCTACCCTCGCTGCGTCTCCGCGGATTATTAAATTATAAAATCTGTTGTTATAGAAACGAATAAGTACATACTAGCGATAGATCAGGGAACGAGTTCAACAAAGAGCCTGATTTTTGATGTAAAGGGCCAGGCTGTAGCTAAGGGTGCTGAGCCCTTGCAGACATATTATATGGATAATGGTTTTGTAGAGCAGAACCCTGAAGCCATTTATCAGAATGTACTCGCTTCAGTAAAGCAATGCCTGGAAGAATTTGAGAAGACAGGCCATCCAAGAGAGCAGATCGCTGCCATCGGAGTTTCCAACCAACGGGAGACCTTTGTGGTTTGGGATAAGAGCGGGAAACCCCTGTATAACGCAGTGGTCTGGCAATGCAAGCGGTCCGTGGAGATATGTGAATCACTGAAACAGCAGGGACTTGGAGAACAGATCAACCATAAAACAGGGTTACTCATCGATCCGTATTTCTCCGGTACCAAGCTGATGTGGCTGGCACAGCATCAGGAAACCGTGCAACAGGCGTTGGCCAATGGCGAAGCTTACTTTGGGACGATCGATACATGGCTTCTCTACAAAATGACCGGTGGCCGGTCTTATGTTACTGATTATACCAATGCTTCCCGCACCTTACTATTTAACCTTCATACGCTGAATTGGGATCAGGAACTGATCGTCTTATTTGGATTAAATGGCATTCAGTTACCTGAAATAAAACCCTCCTCCGCATTGTTTGGGGAGACCACACTGGAAGGATTATTGGATCGTTCCATCCCGGTAACAGGTATGATCGGCGACTCCCATGCAGCCGGTTTCGGTGAAGGCTGTTTTGAAACAGGAACGGCCAAAGCTACATTAGGTACCGGCTGCAGTATCCTGATGAATATCGGTGCTAAACCCCTCCAGTCAAAAAATGGTATGGTCACCACGATCTGCTGGAGTACTGCGGACCGGGTGGATTACGCTTTTGAAGGAGTGATCGTTAGTTGTGGCGCCACCATTGAATGGCTGAAAAATGAACTAGCTTTATTCAGCAACAGTACAGATACCGAAGCCATGGCCCGGGCCGTGGAAGATAATGCCGGGGTATACCTCGTGCCCGCCTTCAGTGGACTCGGCTCACCTCATTGGGATATGGAGCGGCGTGCCTCCATTACCGGGATGAGTTTTGGTACCACAAAGAATCATATTGTACGGGCAGCACTGGAAAGTATTCCGTACCAGATCAGAGATGTGATCGTGGCGATGGAGAAAGATGCAGGTGTTTTATTGAAAGAACTGAATACGGATGGCGGTATGACGAAGAATCAGTTTCTTGTTCAGTTCCTGGCCGATCTGCTCGGAAAACCCGTCAGCCTGATCGGTATGCCCGATGTATCGGCACTGGGTGCCGCTTACATGGCCGGATTGAAAGCAGGTGTTTATAGCGATCTCGCTCAGCTGAAAAAATTCAGTGTTGCCACCCAACAGGTAAAACCGGATAACAATCAGCAAGCCATTAATGGATACAAGGGCTGGACAGCAACCATAAAAAATAATAACGCATCGTGAAGCAGGGATTTATCATATTTATTATACTATGCAGTAATGCACTTGTCCGGGCGCAGCAGAAACCCATGCTGTTGAAGGCCGATCAGTTCCGCCATTATGTGGAGTATTTCAACAAAATGGAAGACGAGAATATTGTCCAGGCCATTCCCAATGCGCAGTCCTGGAACTGGATGAAGAAGAATATTCCGCTCTTTGAATGTCCGCAACAGAATTTCGAGGAATTGTTTTATTACCGCTGGTGGACATTACGTAAGCATATAAAGAAAACGGAGAAAGGGTTTGTGTTTACGGAGTTTCTTATTCAGCGCAGTTATGCGGATAAGTACAACCTGATCGCTTCAGGATTGGGTCATCATATTTATGAATCCCGCTGGTTGCATGATAAGACCTATATGGACAATAATCTCCATGTATGGTACCGGGGCAATGACGGAAAGCCCTTGAAGAAACTCCGCTTTTACAGCAGCTGGAATACAGATGCTATCTGGAACCGCTACCTGGTGAACGGGGATAAGGGTTTTCTGTTGAACCTGATACCTGACCTGAAGGATGACTTCGGTGCCTGGGAACAGGAAAAGAAAGGGGGGAACGGATTGTACTGGCAGTTTGATGTCCGGGATGCAATGGAAGAAACCATCAGTGGTGGCCGTAAGGAAAAGAACCCAAGACCTTCGATCAATGGCTATATGTTCGGCAATGCCAATGCGCTCTCATCCATATTGAAGCTGAATAACGATAACGATGCTGCGGCTTATTATTCCCGCAAAGCCGATTCGATCAAACAAAAAACACAATCCCTGCTCTGGAACTCGGCTCACCGTTTCTATGAAGTACGGAAAGAACTGGGCGATACACTGGCCAATGTGAAAGAAGAGATCGGTTTTATTCCATGGTATTTCAATCTTCCCGACAGTCAGTACAGCATTGCCTGGCAGAGCCTGATGGATACAAAAACATTCTGTGCGCCCTTTGGTATCACAACGGCGGACAGAAGTCATCCGCAGTTCCGCACCCATGGCTGTTGCAATTGTGAATGGGATGGCGCCGTTTGGCCCTTTGCTACGGCACAGACTCTGACCGCCATGGCCAACCTGCTGAATAATTATAAACAGAATTTTGTAGCGGATAGTAATTACTTCAGTCTCTTCAATACCTATGTGGAATCGCAGTACTACCGTGGCCGTCCCTATATCGGGGAATACCTGGATGAGAAGACCGGCTACTGGCTCAAGGGCGACCAGGAACGCAGCCGGTATTATAACCATTCCACCTTCAATGATCTGATCATTACAGGACTGGTTGGCTTAAGGCCCCGGGCGGATAATGTCATTGAAGTAAATCCATTAGTGCCTCAGGATAAGTGGGACTGGTTCTGCCTGGATAATGTATTATACCACGGCAAGATCCTGACCATTATTTGGGATAAGACCGGACTGAAGTATAAGAATGGAAAAGGGCTGAGTGTGTGGGTGAACGGGAAGAAGGCCGGATCAGCAGTTGAATTAACAAGAATTATGGGTAAACTATAATTTTCATACAATGAAAAGGTTCATAGTAAGTCAAAAGTCAAAAGTCAAAAGTAAAAAGGGCCTCCGCAAGTGGTATACGCTTTCCGCTTTCGGACTCTTTTTTTACTTTTTACTTTTTACTTTTTCCTTCTCCCTTCACGCTCAGCAAACAGAAAAAATCTACCTCTCCGGAACAGGCGCTGACAATACCATTCCCTGGGATTTCTATTGTACCGCTGGCATGAAAGCCAACAAATGGACAACCATTCCGGTGCCTTCCTGCTGGGAGTTACAGGGATTTGGGAAATATGATTATGGATATGCAAAGGACAGTGTACGGGGCAAGGAAAAAGGGTTATACAAGAAAACCTTCAATGTACCGGCTGCCTGGAAAGGCAAAGTGATCAATATTGTGTTTGAAGGGGTAATGACGGATGCGGAAGTGAAAGTGAATGGGAAAACGGCCGGCCCTGTGCATCAGGGTGCTTTTTATGCCTTTAATTATGATATAAGTAAACTGCTGAAATACGGAAAGGATAATCTGCTGGAAGTAGTGGTATCCAAGCATTCGGCTAATAGATCCGTCAATGATGCGGAACGCAATGCGGACTTCTGGATTTTTGGCGGCATATTCAGGCCTGTGTGGCTGGAAGTATTGCCGCTGACGCATATCAGGCAGATCACCATAGATGCAAATGCGAAGGGACAGTTTGATGCGGGACTTACAATAAGTGCAGAGGTGGATGAAGCAAAAGTGAGCATCTATACCGCGGCAGGAGATCTGATTGCTGAAGAATCAGCCATCGACTATGGTGATGATTTTGCACATTTTAATTTCACCAGGAATATGGCTCCTGATAATTTATGGACACCGGAGCATCCTGTTTTGTATAAGGCCATTTTCAGTATATATAAAGCGGGTAAACTGATTCATAGCACCGGGCAGAAATTTGGCTTCAGGACAGTGGAACTGAAACAGCGTGACGGGATTTATGTGAATGGGGTAAAAATGAAATTTAAGGGAGTCAACCGTCACTCCTTCCGTCCTGAAACCGGTCGTACCATGAGCTATGCCAACAGCGTGGAAGATGTGCAGCTGATCAAGAGTATGAACATGAATGCCGTGCGGATGAGTCATTACCCGCCCGATGATCATTTCCTGGATGTTTGTGATTCGCTGGGTCTTTTTGTGATGGATGAACTTGCCGGCTGGCATGGGCATTATGATACACCTGCCGGCACTAAACTGGTGGCGGAAATGATAAAGCATGATATGAACCATCCTTCCATTGTAATGTGGGCAAATGGAAATGAAGGCGGACATAATCTGGAACTGGATTCATTATTCATGAAGTTTGATATTCAGCAACGTCCCGTTGTCCATCCATGGCAATTATTCAATGGAGTGGAAACCCAGCATTACCGGGAATTTAATTATGGCATCGGTAACTATGAATACGGAAGGGAAATTGTGATGCCCACCGAATTTCTGCATGGCTGGTTTGATGGCGGGCATGGTGCCGGTCTGGAAGATTACTGGGAAAAAATGTGGCATAACCCACTGAGTGCGGGTGGCTTTCTCTGGGACTTTGCGGATAATGCCGTGGTACGTCACGACCTGAATGATTCACTGGATACCGATAAGCACCGGGCGGCGGATGGTATTCTCGGCCCTCATTTTGAAAAAGAAGGCAGTTATTACGCAATAAAGGAAATATGGAGTCCGGTTCATTTTGAACACAAAGAGATCACTCCTGCTTTTAATGGAAAACTGAATCTGGAAAATCGTTATCATTTTACCAATATCAATACCTGTAAGTTTAGTTGGAAACTGCAACGCTTTGATATCCGCGATACACGGATACAAACAGGGACATCACTGTCGCCAGATATTCAGCCAGGGGCAAAGGGAGTGCTTGATCTGAAATTACCATCCGACTGGTACGAGTATGATGTGCTGTATGTAACAGCAACCGATAAAACACAACGGGAACTATTTACCTGGAGTTACCCGATCAGCAGTCCGGCCCGCACCGGCGCCCGGATGATTGTTAAAGAAGGTAACGCGGAGATCCGTCAGCCTTTGGCAGATACCACATTGTTTCTGCTTTCTGTAAAGGATGTTGATCTGGCATTTAATTCGTTCACCGGCCAACTGGCATCGGTCAGGAATAAGAACGGGGTGTTACCCTTTAATAATGGCCCGGTGATACAGGAAGGTACCAGTAATTTCAAAAAAATTACTTCAAGGCGGGAAGGAAATACTGTAATTATTGAATCCACCTTTGACCGGAAAGAAAGTTATAATACGCTGAAGTGGACCCTTTATCCCTCCGGCTGGCTCAAACTGGATGTAAGCTATTTCCCTGGCGCGTATTTTACCAATTTCGCCGGTATCAACTTCTCCTTCCCTGAAAAGGAAATCCGTTCTGTTACATATATGGGCGACGGCCCCTATCGTGTCTGGAAAAACCGGTTGAGGGGTAACCAGTTTGGCGTATGGACCAAGCAATACAACAATACCGAGACCGGAGAGTCGCCCTGGCTTTATCCTGAATTCAAAGGATATCACTCGCGGTTCTACGGAGGCTATTTCAATACCAGTAATAATCGGTTTACGGTAGTCTCAGAAACGGAGGATTTATTCCTGCGTTTGTTTACACCTGCGTGGAAGACTGATCAGTGGCATAATTATGAACCGTATTTTCCTTCGGGTGATATTTCTTTTATGCAGGGTATTCCTTCCATTGGTACGAAGAATCAACGCAATGAAACAACGGGACCAATGGGATTCAAAAATATTTTTTACGATTATGAAAAGGATCCGGTAAGAGCCCTTAAAATGACCGTTTGGTTTAACTTTTCAGCTCAATGATATGAAACGAATAATTTTTATACTGCTGGCCATTGCTGTTTTTCAGCAAGCCCATACCCAGGTAACCGTGACGAATCTTCGTTGTGAGATGCTGGTGAATCCATTGGGAATGGAAACAAAACAACCCCGGCTCAGCTGGCAGTTGAATAGTAGCCTGCGCAATGTGGTACAAGCCAGTTATCAGGTAATTGTGAGCAGTTCACCCGCCAATCTCCTGTTGAATAAAGGGGATGTGTGGAATTCCGGAGTGGTGAACAGCAGTCAGTCCCTTCATGTTTTATACAACGGTCCGGCGTTAAAACCGGCCACTCATTATTACTGGAAGGTACTGGTCAGTACCAATAAGGGACCGGCGCGGACACTACAACCCGCCTTTTTTTCAACAGGCCTGGCCACAGAAAACTGGAAGGCTAAATGGATCGGGTATGATAAAGGGTCGGCCTGGGACAGTATTACGCAGTGGTCAAGACTCAGTGCCCGCTACCTGCGCAAAGAATTTGAATCAAAGCCGGCAGTAAAAAGGGCCATGGTTTATCTGTCCGGACTTGGCATGTATGAATTATATATGAATGGGAAAAAGATTGGTGACCAGGTACTGGCCCCGAATCCTACCGACTACCGGAAGTCTTTCTTTTATAATACCCATGATGTAACGCAGCTGGTGAAAGCCGGAAAGAACAGTATTGCCACGGTGTTGGGCAATGGCCGCTTCTTTACCATGCGGCAGAATTACAAGACCCATAAGCATAATAATTTTGGTTTTCCGAAACTGCTGCTCCAGTTAGAAATAGAATACACCGATGGCCGGAAAGAAATAATTGTAAGTGATGAGAGCTGGAAACTGAATGTAGACGGCCCCATCCGTACTAATAATGAGTATGATGGGGAAGAGTATGATGCAAGGAAAGAATGGAAAGGGTGGTTGCTTCCCGGCTTTAATGATAAGCAATGGATGCAGCCGGAATTAGTTACAGCGCCTCCCGGTGTGATCACCGCACAGATGAGCGAACCGATGAAAGTGATGCAGCTGATCAACCCCCTTGCCATTAAAAAGCTGCCTGGCGGAAATTATATACTTGATATGGGCCAGAACTTTTCCGGCTGGATTGCCCTCAGGAATATAAAAGGGAAATCCGGTGATAAAGTGGTGCTGCGTTTTGCAGAAAGCCTGCAACCTAACGGAGAATTATATGTGGCCAACCTGCGGGATGCCAAAGTCACCGATGTCTTTACACTAAAAGGTACAGGCAATGAAAGCTGGGAGCCTTCCTTTGTTTATCATGGGTTCCGTTATGTGGAAGTATCTGCTTTTCCCGGTACTCCTCAGCTTACGCAGTTCGTTGGCAAACTGGTCTATGATGCGATCGAAACCACCGGCAGATTTGAAACGGCCAATGAAACCATCAATAAAGTGTACCGCAATGCCTGGTGGGGAATCGCGACCAATTATAAAGGAATGCCGGTAGATTGCCCTCAACGGAATGAACGCCAGCCATGGCTGGGCGACCGCACCGTAGGCGCACAAGGAGAAAGTTATGTATTCGGCAATGGCAATCTCTATGCAAAATGGATGAAGGATATTGAGGAAAGCCAGACGGCTGAAGGCAGTATTCCGGATGTGGCACCCGCATTCTGGAACTATTATTCCGATGATGTGACCTGGCCGGCCGCCTTTTTCTTTATCAGTAATAATTTATATAATCAGTTTGGCGATATCCGGCCCATACAGCAACATTATCCGGCAATGAAAAAATGGATGATGTACATGAAACAAAAATTCATGAAAGATTATATCCTGGCCCGGGATAAATATGGAGACTGGTGTGTACCTCCGGAGGATCTGCAGTTGATTCATGCCAAAGACCCAACACGGCTTACCGATGGTCATCTTATCGCCACGGCCTATTATTATAAGTTATTGTCTTATATGCAACGTTTCGCCGGTCTGACCGATAACAAAGCGGATAGCAAATATTTTGGCGAACTCAGTGATAGTATCCGTGCCGCTTTTCAGGCAAAATTCTATGATCCGCAGAAAAAGCAATATGGCAATAATACCATTACGTCCAACCTGCTGCCGCTATACTTTGGTATTTGTCCTGATTCACTCAAGTCAACAGTATTTGAAAAGATCCGGTATAAGATTCATGTGGAAAGCCATGATCATGTGAGTACCGGGGTGATCGGTTCTTCCTGGCTGATGCGCGGACTGACGGAATATGGCTATGCCGATCTGGCTTACATCCTGGCTTCCAATAAAACCTATCCCAGCTATGGGTATATGGCGGAGAATGGGGCTACGACAATTTGGGAATTGTGGAATGGCAATACCGCCGATCCGGGCATGAACAGCCAGAACCATGTAATGTTACTGGGAGATCTGATCACCTGGTATTATGAGAATCTGGCAGGGATCAGAACGGATAAGAAAGAAGTGGCTTTCAAAAAAATCATTATGAAGCCCACGATTCCGGCCGGACTGGATTATGTGAAAGCTTCTTATAAAAGTCAGTACGGGGTAATCAGCAGTCATTGGAAAAACAGCATTGCCGCATTTGAGTGGTCGATCAGTATACCGGCCAATACCTCAGCCATAGTTCATATACCGGCCGGAAGTATCGAAGAACTGACCGAAAGCAGCAAGCCGGTTACCGCCAATAAAGAAATAAAATTAATTAAGGAAGAAGAGGGTGTGGTGGTGCTGGAAGTGCCATCTGGTAATTACCGCTTTATCCGGAATAAGAAATGGAAGAAAGGTATTGTAAAAGATGAATTCATCTTTGAACGGGCTTCATTTCCGGAAAGCCATGCATCAACTATTGTTGAAACTTCAGACGGATTGATCGCGGCCTGGTTTGGTGGTACCAAAGAAGGAAATAAAGATGTTTGTATCTGGACCAGTCATTATAAAAACAACCAATGGTCTGCACCCGTGATGGTGGCGGATGGAGTGATGAATGATACCCTTCGATATCCCTGTTACAATCCGGTGTTGTTTTATACACCCGAGAAGGAACTGCTCCTTTTTTATAAGATCGGTCCCAACGTGGCGGGCTGGACCGGCTGGATGAAACGGAGCACCGACAATGGAAAAACCTGGAGTGAAAGGGAGGCATTACCGGAAGGGTTCCTGGGGCCGATCAAGAATAAACCGGTGCTGGTGAATGGGGTATTGATTTGTCCTTCCAGTACGGAGAAAACAGGCTGGAAGTCTCACCTCGAGTACACGAAGGACTGGGGCCGGACCTGGACAAAATCAGCCGCACTGAATGATCCGAAAATCTTTACTGCCATTCAGCCATCTTTATTGCAATACAAAGATGGACGAATGCAGTTACTTGGCCGTAGTCAGAACCGCACCGTGAATGAAGTATGGAGTACGGATGGTGGTAAGACCTGGTCGCCAATGACCGCTTCGTCACTCCCGAATAATAACTCAGGTACCGATGCGGTGACCTTGAAAGATGGTCGTCAGCTCATCGTATACAATCATGTGAAACCCGACAGCAGTTTGCCAAGAGGCAAGGGTGCCCGTACTCCACTTAATGTGGCGGTCAGCAGTGATGGGAAAACCTGGAAGGCTGTGTTGGTACTGGAAGATTCACCTATCAGCCAGTATTCTTATCCCTCGGTGATCCAGACCAGTGATGGGTTGGTACATATAGTATATACCTGGCGGAGAGAAAAAGTGAAACATGTGGTGGTGGATCCTTCGAAGCTGGAAGGAAAGGAGATTATTAATGAACAGTGGCCCGGTGGCTTGAATAAAGTGAGTAAGCCGTCGGAGGATTAATAATAATTGAAACGGCTGTCACCCTGAACGTATCGAAGGGTGGTTCGACAAGCTCACCATGACAGCGGCTGTCACCCTGAGCGTGTCGAAGGGTGATGAAGCAAACACATAAACTAACGATGCAGAACCTGCCATTTATTGATCTTGCGGTGATCGCGCTCTACATGCTGGCTATGATCGGCATCGGTTTTTATTTTTCACGCAGAAATAAAAACAGTGAACAGTTCACCAAAGCCTCCGGCCGGATTCCCGGCTGGGCAATCGGCTTATCCATCTATGCCACGTTCTTAAGCAGTAATACGTTTCTTGGTGTACCCGGGAAAGCGTTCGGCAGCAACTGGAATGCCTTTGTCTTCAGTCTGTCCATGCCTCTGGCGGCCTGGGTGGCGTCAAAATATTTTGTTCCGTTTTACAGAAGTACCGGAGAAATATCTGCCTATACACACCTCGAAAAACGATTTGGTCCCTGGGCCCGTACTTATGCGGTGGTTTGTTTTCTCCTGACACAGTTTGCAAGAATGGGTTCCATTTTCTTTGGTATAGCCTTAAGTCTGCAGGCGCTGACCGGCTTCAGTATGCAATCCATCATGATCGTGATGGGTATCTGTATTATTATCTATACCGTGCTTGGTGGTATGGAAGCTGTTATATGGACAGAAGTGGCACAGGGTGTGATTAAAACACTCGGCGCTTTGCTGATTTTGTTTCTCGTGGTAAAACAATTGCCCGGTGGATTTGATACAATAATGGAAATCGCTAAAACGGATCATAAGATGAACCTGGGAAGCCTGTCCGGCGATTTTACCCAATCCACATTCTGGGTGGTATTATTATATGGCTTCTTTATCAACCTGAATAATTTCGGGATGGACCAGAACTACATCCAGCGCTATCATACGGCCCGCAATGAAAAGCAGGCGGCCAAATCAGTCTGGCTTTGTGTGTGGATTTATGTCCCGGCTTCTTTCCTGTTTTTTGTGATTGGTACTGCACTATATGCTTTTTACCAGTCACAGCCAGGACTCATAGATCCTGTGAAATTGCAGGTGGCTGCTGAAAGGCTCCATGCAGCCACCAGTTCCCCTGAAGTCCAGCAACTCGCCGCCCGTTTGCAACCTTCCGATTATGGTGATAAGGTATTGCCTTTCTTTATGGTGAATAATATTCCAACCGGCCTGGTCGGGTTGATTGTCTCTGCACTTTTGTCCGCCGCAATGAGTACGATCAGTTCCAATATGAATGCCTCGGCAACCGTTTTCACCGTGGATATTTACCAGAAGTATATAAAACCGGATATGACGGATAAAAAGGAGCTTTACCTGCTTCATGTGTCTACGGTTGTATTCGGGGTTATCGGCCTGGTGACCGGTCTGGCCATGATCGGGTCAAAAAGTCTCCTGGATATCTGGTGGGAACTCAGTGGCATTTTTGCCGGGGGTATGCTGGGCTTATTCCTGCTGGGACTGATCAGCCGGAAAACAAAGAATGCCGAAGCGGTAATTGCCACGGTAATCGGAATAATCCTGATACTCTGGATGACATTTTCACCCCGCCTCGATGATGATTATTCGTTTATGAAAAACGGGTTACATAAAAATATGATCATTGTCGTAGGGACCTTGGGTATTTTCCTGGCGGGCCTTTTATTGACTAAACTGAAGAAACAAAAAGCATGACGGGCAGGACAGGCCAGCCGTCAATCATTTTTAATTTTGCAATATGCAGTTATATAAAACAACCAATGGTATTGTTATTGTACATGAAGGACAGTGTTATGCCGCACTGGAAAACAACTGGGACCTGTTTATCAACCGGGATAATCTTCACGAAGCCCTTCTGAAAGAAATTTCCGGCCAGCCTGCGTTGGGCGGATTTGACTGGCTGAGTCAGCAACAGATCCTGGCACCGGTTGGTAACCAGGAAGTATGGGCAGCGGGGGTCACTTATCTACGGAGTAAAGCAGCCAGAATGGAAGAGAGCAAGGAAAGCGGGGCATCCGTTTTTTATGATAAAGTGTATGAGGCTGACAGGCCGGAACTGTTTTTTAAAGGGGTGGGATCAAGGGTGATCGGGCCGGGGGGCTATGTCCGCATCCGGAAAGACAGCAGCTGGAATGTGCCTGAACCGGAGCTGACCCTGGTGGTAACATCTTCCAGTAAAATAGTCGGATATTCTATTGGTAACGATATGAGTAGTCGTAGTATTGAGGGCGAAAATCCGCTCTACCTGCCGCAGGCAAAAGTATATGACGGCAGTGCCGCTCTCGGGCCCTGTGTACTGGTACCGCGGGATCCAATATCTGGTATTACAACCATTGCCATGAAGATTGAGCGCGAAGGGAAGGAGCTGTTTTCAGGCAATACAACCATTGACCGTATGAAAAGATCCCATACAGAACTGGTGGAATTTTTATTCAGGGAGTATAGTCACCCCCTCGGTTGCTACCTCATGACCGGTACCTGTGTGGTGCCCGATAATGATTTCACGCTGCAGTCCGGTGACCGGATAACGATGCAGATAGACGGAATTGGCACATTAATAAATACAGTAGCGTAAACTTTTATACAATGACAACAGGAACCAAGTTTGTCCCGGTAATGATCACCCCTTTCAACCTGAAAGCGAAAGTGGATCTGGATGCCGTCAGCCGGCTGATTGATTTTTACCTCGCCGCCGGGGTAAAAGGTTTTTTTGCCAACTGTCTCAGCAGTGAGATGTACAGCATTACGGAAGATGAGCGGCTGGAGCTTACCCAGCATGTGGTGCGTTATGTAAACGGAAGGGTACCGGTAGTGGCCACCGCTTCCTTTGGCTTAACCATTGATGACAAGGCCGAGTTTACAAAAAAGATCTATGATACCGGTATTGATGCTGCGATTATGATCACCGGGCATTTTGCCAATGTGGAAGACAGTGATGATATCCTGCTGAAAAACTTTGACCGGATGTTTAAACTCACCGGCAATATTCCGTTGGGCATGTATGAGTGCCCCGCCCCCTATAAACGGATCATCGGCCCGGATGTATTCCGGAAATTACTTTCCGCCAACCGGATGGTGTATCACAAGGATACTTCCATAGACCTGGAAAAAGTAAAAGCCAAACTGGATATCTTAAAACAGGAAAATAACAGTCTGGAGTTTTATGATGCCCATTCGCCCAATGCCATGTACAGTCTGCAGATGGGAGCCAGGGGTATGTCCAGTATCAGCGGAAATTTCTATCCGGAGATATTGGTCTGGATGGTGAACAATGCCAGCAACCCGGAAAAACTGGAAGAAGTAAAATGGCTGCAATCGGAAATCAGTCGTGTGGATCCTTTGATCCATGTTGCCTATCCGATGAGTGCGAAATATTTTTTACGCAAAAGAGGATTGCCTGTTCGCACGATCAGTCGCGCCACCGCTCTTGAATTAACACCTGATCAGAAGAAGACCCTGGATGAAATACATGACAGTTTCAGGATGTGGTGTGAGCGATTGGGGATTACTCCGGTGGATGTGGAGCAATTGATGATGCCGAAGTATCCGTTGGACGCCGCGATTTAGTCGGTAATCGGGAGTCCCGATTTTGTTGTGAAAGGAAATGTTAATATACTTTGTTTGTAATCCTCTTTTCCTCCTTATGAATGATTGGAATTGAGGGTAGATAAAAGGATCAGAAATTGTATTTCTATGTTTTTCTATTGTGCTTTATGTGCCTAAGTGTTTAATCCTGCGCCGCAGGCGCATCATTAATGATTATTTAAAATGGATTTATCATTCAGTATTTTCTTCCCCGGTAAGCTGGTTTTCGGCAATGGAAAATTCTCCCTGCTGGCTGCCGATGTGCTGGCATTGAACCCGCAACGGGTTTTTATTCCCACGATTGAACCGCTGGAACAAACCATCGCCCCTTTCATTAACGAATTAAAAAAGGCAGGCATCGAAATCCTGACGGATACCTCGATAGTTGCCGAACCTTCTTTCAGTGATTTTGAAAAGCTGATGGAGAAAGTGACCCCCTTTAATCCGGATATGGTGATCGGTATTGGCGGAGGCAGTGTGCTGGATATTGCCAAACTGGTGGCGGCCCAACTGGAGAATGAACAGCAATTGCGGGATTACGTGGGTATCGGTTTATTAAAAGGCCGTAAAAAGAAACTGGTCTGTGTGCCGGCCACATCCGGAACCGGCAGTGAGGTTTCGCCGAATGCGATTCTGGTGGATGATGCCGATAATCAGAAAAAAGGAATAATCAGCCCCTTCCTGGTACCGGATATCGTATATGTGGATCCCCGGCTGACGATTACCGTGCCGCCCGCCATTACTGCCGCAACCGGTATGGATGCGTTGACCCACTGCCTGGAAGCCTATACTAATAAATTCTCCAAACCTTTTATTGATCTCTTCGCTTTTGAAGGCATGCGTCTCATTGCGGCCAATATTGAGAAAGCTGTAAAAAAAGGATCGGATATACATGCCCGTGAAAAAGTGGCCCTGGGCAGTTTATATGGTGGTTTCTGTCTGGGCCCGGTGAATACGGCCGGTGTACATGCGTTGTCGTATCCGCTGGGAAGTATGTATCATCTGGCGCATGGTTTATCCAATGCGGTACTCCTGCCCTGGGTAATGGAGTACAATATGATGGCCGTTCCTCATCGCTATGCGGATGTGGCTGAAGCACTGGGTTGCGAAAGAAGTACAGACGCGCTGGCAACCGCAAGAGCCGGGGTGGAAAAAATCAGGGAACTGAATGAAAAATGCGGCATTCCTAAGAACCTGCGGGAAGTAGGGGTTAGAGAAGAGAGTATTCCGCAGATGGCCGCTGAAGCAATGAAGATTCAGCGGTTATTGAAAAATAATCCAAGGGAAATATCAGAACAGGATGCAACAGGCATCTTTAAATCGGCTTATTAATGAGGAAGAATAAAAAATTTTCAGGCATCATTGTGCCGGCCGTCACGCCGCTTACACACAGCCTGCAACTGGATGAAGAAGCCGTGGAACACTTGTTCACCCTGTTTTACCAACATTCCATTTCCCCTTTTATCCTGGGTACCACCGGGGAATCGGCTTCATTGCCTGCTGCCATTAAAGGAGCATATATAAAAGCAGCCGGTGCGAATAAGAAGCCCGGTACCATTCTGTATGCCGGTATTTCTTCGAATGTTTTGAAAGAGTCAGTGGAGTTTGCCTATTACTGTGCCGATCATGGGGTGGATGCCCTGGCTGTGACATTACCGTCCTATTATGCATTGACACCGGTCCAGATGCAAAAGTACTTTCTGTTGCTGGCGGATGCCGTACCATTGCCCCTGATCATTTATAATATACCGGCCACCACGCATATGTCGATACCACTGGAGCTGATCGACAAACTGAGTTATCATCCGAATATTGTTGCGACTAAAGATTCAGAAAGAAGTGAGGAACGGCTGGCACAATCACTTGCCTTATGGAAGGACCGTGAGGATTTCGGCCATTTTCTCGGATGGGCCGCCAAATCAGCCGAAGCGCTCACCGGTGGAAGCGACGGATTGATACCCAGTACCGGGAACCTCGTTCAGTGGATCTATGCGGATATGCTGCAGGCAGTGGATGCAGGTGATGCGGAAAAAGCAAACCGTATGCAGGTACTCAGTGATGCGTATGGTAATTTGTACCAGGCGGGAAAGACATTGGGCGAAAGCCTCTGGGCCTTAAAAGCCCTGATGCAGTATAACCGGATTTGCGGAGATACCGTAATGCCTCCGTTACAGGCATTAAGTGAAGAAGAACGAAAGAAATTGATTACATCATTTGAAGAAATTAAAAGTACAGCGAAATGAACGCAAAACCGGTTTTAGCGATTACCATGGGCGATCCGGCCAGTATCGGCCCTGAGATCGGGGTAAAAGCACTCTTGCAGGAAAGTATACAGGCTATCTGCCGCCCCTTGCTGGTGGGAGATGCGGTCGTGTTTCAGCAGATCATTGATAAACTGAAACTCCCGGCGAAAGTAAATATCGTAAGTACTGTAGCTGAAGCAAAATTTGAATCCGGAACCATTGATGTATATGATCTGAAGATTACCGATATCAGTCAACTGGAATTCGGGAAGATCGACGCTATGTACGGGGAAGCCTCATTCCAGGCAGTAAAGAAAGCAATTGAACTGGCCATTGCAGGTGAAGTAGATGGAACCGTGACCGGTCCCATCAATAAAAAATCCATTAATGAAGCCGGTCATCATTTTGCCGGACATACAGAGATCTATGCCCATTATACCGGCACAAAGAAATATGCCATGTTACTGGTGGAGGATCATATTAATGTGATCCATGTCAGCACTCACGTTTCGCTCCGTCAGGCTTGTGACCTGGTGAAAAAAGAAAGAATTATTCAGGTGATAGAACTGATCGTGGACGGATTGAAGCGATTGGGCAAGACCAATCTTAAAATAGGTGTAGCCGGATTAAATCCCCATTCCGGGGATAATGGTTTATTCGGAACTGAAGATATTGAAGAGATCATGCCCGCCGTGGAAGAGGCCAGAAAGATGGGGTATGATGTGGAAGGCCCTGTGCCTCCCGATACCATGTTTGCCAAAGCAGCCATGGGTGCTTATGGTGGCGTAGTGGCCATGTATCACGATCAGGGACATATTCCATTCAAACTGGCCGGATTTAAATGGAATGCGGAAAAGCAGCAGATGGACAGTGTAAAAGGGGTGAATATCACATTAGGTCTGCCCATTATCCGCACATCCGTAGATCATGGTACGGCTTTTGAAATTGCAGGTAAGGGAATTGCGAGTCCGGATGCCATGGTATTGGCCATTGAAAGTGCGGTACAATTAGCCAGATATAAAAAATGATAGCAGTTATAGCCGATGATTTTACGGGTGCGGCCGAACTGGCCGGGATCAGCCTGCGATACGGGTTGAAAGTAAGTCTGTTTACCCGTGAAGTAAAAGATACGGGTGCGGATGTATTGGTGGTTTCCACGGACAGCCGCTCGATGACACGTGAGGAGGCATTACGGGAAACAAAAAAAACACTGGAACAACTGATTGTGCTAGGTCCATCCCTGATCTATAAAAAAACAGATTCGGTGATGCGGGGATACGTGACGGATGAACTGAAACTCCAGTTGGAACTTCAGGGCTTTAGTCGTATCCTTTATCTGCCTGCGAATCCTTCACTTGGCCGGATTATAAAAGACGGAAATTATTATGTTGGAGAAAAACCCATTGCCGATACAGATTTTGCCAATGATCCGGAATTTCCCGTCAGCAGTTCTTCTGTTAAGGTCATACTAAAAGACCCTGCCGTTCAGGTACTGAATCCCGGAGACCTTATACCGGAGACCGGTTTCATGGTGGCGGCTGCAACAAATACGGAAGAAGTGGAGCAATGGGCCTCGTTGATGGATAGTAAGACCCTGGCTGCCGGGGCCGGTGATTTTTTTACAGCCCTTTTATTACAGCGGTTTCAATCCGCAGATACCCCTGATCCGGAATTGTCTCTTCCTTTATTATATGTCTGTGGAACTGCCTATGAGGAAGCCGTCCGGTTTGTAAAAAAAGCAGAACCGGATGGGCTGGTGGAGTATCTCAGCAATAATACGATCCTTCATCCTGAACGCCTGGATCAGGAGTTTGTCGATTCCTGTAAGTTCCGGCTGCAGGCCAATGCGAAAATGATTCTGGCTATTGATGGTTCATCCATTCCCCCGGGGAGTACCGCCCGCGCGCTCCGGGAAAGTATGGCCAATGCCACTCAATGGATTCTCCGGCGGAATATTATTCATGAATTATTTATCGAAGGAGGGTCCACGGCCACGGCAATACTGGAGGAACTGAAGATCAGTGCGCTGGAACCGGTGAATGAATGGCAACGCGGTGTGGTACGGATGAAGTATGGTAATTTATATATAACCGTAAAGCCCGGCAGTTATGCCCTGCCGGAGCAGATAAAACAACTCTTCAGCTGATCAGCTGAACAACGATTGCTATGGACCATTTACATTTAATAGATTATTTCATCATCCTCGTGGTGCTGGGTATTACCTTATGGCTCGGGTTTCGTTTTTCTAAAAAACAAAACACCACGGAAAACTATTTTTTATCCAAGGGTAATTTCCCTGCCTGGGCACTGGGACTTTCTTTATTATCCACGCTCATCAGCAGTGTAACTTTTCTGGGTTACCCGGCACAGGGCTACACCAGTAACTGGATATTGCTTGTACAGGGACTGATGGTGCCGGTGGTACTGCTGGGAACAATCTGGTTTATTGTGCCGCTCTTCCGTAAAGTGATCGGACTGAGCACCTATGAATATTTTGAAAAACGCTTTGGCGGCTTTGCCCGGTATTACAGTTCGTCTTCTTTTATCATCCGGCAATTTGCGGGGATGGGTACGGTGTTGTTCCTGATTGCGGTGGCCATACATGAAATGACCAATATCAGTCCCTACATTATTCTGGCTATTGTAGGTGTAGTACTCGTCTTAGTCAATCTCAAGGGCGGCATGCAGGCCGTCATCTGGCTGGATGTGTTTCAGGGATTCATGCTATTCGCCAGCGGGATCATTTGTCTCGGCGTTATTTTATTCAATATTAAAGGCGGCGTACCGGAAGCAATTAAAATTGCAACTGAGAATGACCGCACCGGCTTTGGTCCTTATGATATTGATTTTACCAAACTGACCCTGATCGTGATGATCATCAACGGGGCATTTTATGCGATTCAGAAATATGGTACCGATCAGACCGTGGTACAGCGGTATCTCACCGCTAAAACAGATAAGGCAGCCGAGAAGGCTTCGTTGCTTGGTATTTCACTCACTGTACCCATCTGGACCATCTTTATGTTTATTGGTACGGCCTTATTTGTTTTTTATAAACAGCAGCCCTTACCAGAAGGCACCAATGCGGCTGCTGTGTTTCCTTATTTTATTATGACCCAATTACCCACCGGGGTGATCGGCTTTATTGTTGCCGCGCTTATCTCAGCTGCTATCTGCAGCCTCAGCGCGGATTTAAATTCACTCGCGGCCGTAGGGATACAGGATTATTATAAAAAATTGCGTCCGGATAAGACAGACAAACAATACCTGTGGATGAGTAAAACATTTGTAGTGGTATCCGGTTTAATTTCAATAGCCATCGGGGCGCTGTATCTTATGACCGGAAACGAAGGAGTGCTGGGTGTGATTTTTACCATCTATGCCATTTTCTCCGGAGGTATCGTGGGCATTTTTCTCCTGGGATTATTCAGCGCAAGGGCCAACCGGCAGGGGGTGAATATCGGGATCATTACCTGTATTCTATTTACGGCCTGGGCTTTCCTGACCAGTACACCGGTGGGTGTAAAGGAGCCGAAGCTACTGCTGGATATGGGAAACTTTAATTTCACGCATCATAAACTGATGCTGGGGGTATATAGTCACCTGGTGGTGATCGTGGTGGGCTATGTGGCGAGTTTGTTTTTTCCGAAGCCGGAACTGGAGCCGAATTTGTTGTATTCAAGCTGGAAGAAGAACAGATATAACTAAGTAAAAAGTCAAAATTAAAAAGTAAAAAGTAAAAAAGGCGTGCTATGCGAAAAGTCATTACAACAATCGGAGTGATATTTTTATTTTTTAATTTTGACTTTTGCCTTCATGCTCAGCCCAACTCGGATAACCAATACAGCAAGCCCTTAAAAGAAGTACTTAACGATATACAGAAGAAGTATGGCGTGACCATCAAATTCGCCGATAGCATGGTGGCGAAGAAATCAGTCACCTATGCGGAATGGAAATACCGCCCGGATGTGGAGCAGACACTGGATAATATCCTGCGGCCTTTTGAACTGAAAGTAAAAAAGGAAAAGGATAAACAATATAAGCTTAGTGTGTATGAATATTACCGGTGGACAGCAGAAGAAGGCTGGGCTGAACTCGACCGCATTGTCGCACAATATAAAACAGTGGCTGAATGGGAAAAGCGAAAGGAAGGACTTCGGTCTTGTATGCTGGAGGCACTGCAGCTCGATCACCTGCCGTTAAGCCCGGGGAATAAACCAATTATTACACCCAAGCGGATTTTTGATGGCTATAGTGTCGAGAATGTAGCAATCGAGATCATGCCCGGTTTGTGGATCAACGGATCTTTATATAAACCACTTAAGTTTAAAGGAAAGATACCGGTCATATTGAATCCGGATGGTCACTGGGAAAAGCAACGTTACCGGGCCGATTGTCAGTACCGTTGTGCAGCCATGGCCAGAATGGGAGCGATGGCTTTCAGCTATGATCTTTTTGCCTGGGGTGAATCTTTATTGCAATTTAAACCGGAAGATCACCGGCGCAGTCTGGCCATGACCATACAGGCGCTGGGCGGTATTCATATCCTGGATTATTTATTATCACTCAAAGAAGCCGATACAGCAAGAGTAGCTATCACGGGAGGATCCGGTGGCGGCAGTCATACTGTCTTAATGACCGCTCTCGATAATCGCATTAAAGTGTCAGCGCCGGTTGTTTCTTTATCCTCTTATTTCTTTGGCGGTTGTCCCTGCGAAAGCGGGATGGATATTCATGGATGCATGGGACGCACCAATAATGTGGAAATTGCAGCGATGGCCGCTCCACGTCCGCAACTGGTAATCAGTGACGGGGGTGACTGGACCGACCGCATGCCCGAACATGATTTTCCCTATCTGCAGAAAATGTATGAGTGGTATGGGAAGAAAGACCATGTGATGAATGTGCATTTGCCGCAGGATAAACATGATTTCGGGATCAGCAAAAGAACTCCGGTGTATCAGTTTATGGCAAAATACCTGGGATTGAATCTCAATGCCATCCAGGACAGTGTGGGAAGTATAGATGAAAGAAGAATCACGATTGAGCCTGAGCAGGCTTTATATGTTTTCGGGGATAAAGGAGAAAAATTACCGGCACATGCCATCAAAGGTTTTGAACAGCTGGAAAAAGTTTTTGCAGCCGAAATTGAAAAAGCCAGAACCACTCAACGTTACAAAATCGGCTTAATAGATCTGATGCTGCTCAAACGGCAGAAATTAGGTGCTGTAACATTGACAGCACAATTAAAAGCAGATGGCGTGGAAGTGGATATGGGTGGACTGGGAAATCGTTCCACGTTTGATAACCAGTTGCTGACCGATAGTGTGCGGCAACAATTCCTGAAAACTGCAAAAGAGAATAAAGTGGAGATCTTCTCCCTGGCCATGACCGGTTATTATGCGCAGTCATTTTGTGGGAGAGCAGAATATGTAAAGAGTATTGAAGACTGTATCAAAACCATGCAACTAATGAATGTGAAGCATGCTTTTTTGCCATTGGGTGTGCAATGTGATTTGCGTAAGAATCCTGCCTTAAGGGATTCAGTCGTGGCCCGCTTAAGAGTAGCCGGTAAACTCGCTGAGATAGCCGGAGTAGTTATCGGCATTGAAACTGCACTCAGTGCGAAGGAAGAAGTACAGTTATTAAAAGAGATCGGTTCTCCGGCAATAAAGATCTATTTCAATTTTTCCAATCCGCTTAAAGAGGGAAGAGACCTGATCACAGAATTAAAGATCCTCGGCAAAGACCGCATCAGTATGATCCATGCCACGAACAAAGACAGTGTGTGGCTGGAGAACGATTCACAGATCGACATGTATAAAGTGAAACAAACTCTGGACGTAATGGGCTGGTCAGGCTGGCTGGTGATAGAGCGGAGCCGCGATGCAAAGAAACCATCGGATACGAAGTATAATTATGGGGCGAATACGGCGTATTTGAAAAGGGTGTTTCAGCAGTAAAACTGGCCGCCGGGGGGGGTACGCCCTGAGCCGCAGGGGTCCCGTAAGAGAGCCGCCCGGGGTCCCCGCATTGGTGAACTTGTTACGACTTCACTACTATTAAGCTTTCATATTCATTCAACATACGGCTACAGAACGGGAGACCCCGGGCTGGAACAGGGCTTCGAAACGGGAGACCCCGGGCTGGAACAAGGCTCCGAAACATGAGACCATGGGGTGGAACAGCGTTTCCTAGAGAACCCTGTTCTAATCCGGGGTTTCGTAGTAAGTTGTTTATAGTGGTTGTTGATGTATGGCAGATCCTGAAGAACCAGACTGCTACCGCGAACCCCGGATGGTCAGTTGAACGGGAGACCCCGGGATGGGAACTATGATGTAGACAAACACGGAGTGCATATTTCCCCTATTTAGCTTTACCCCATGCCACACAAAAAGCGTATTACCCATAAAAGCGGTCTCTATTTTATAACATTCACCTGTTTTCAATGGCGCCCGCTTATTGAAATTTCAGGGGCATATAGCAGTGTGTATAAGTGGTTTGATCAGTTGAAACTGCAAGGGCATCGTCTATCAGCCTTTGCGATTATGCCGAACCATATTCACGTACTCATTCATTTTGCAGAGAGTGAGAAATCAATAAATACGATAGTCGGTGATGGAAAACGATTTATCGCTTATGAAATAGTAAACTCATTGGAATCAAAGGATGATTGGAAATTATTAAACCAACTAAGAATTGCAGTAGCACCCCATAATACAAGAAAGAACCAGAGGCATATAGTCTGGAAGGAATCCTTTGATTGGAAGCGTTGTGAAACAAGACCATTTGCATATCAGAAACTAGTTTACATTAATGCTAATCCATGTAAGGGAAAGTGGAAATTGGCCAAAGATGTATCGGCATATGAACATTGTTCGGCCAGATTTTATATCTGCGGTCGTCATGCAGCTTACAAAGTAGTGGATGTGGATACAATTCTTATGGAGATGAATAGAGAGCGAGTATTGCGATGAGCGGCTGCCGGGGTCCCGTACGAGAGCCGCCCGGGGTTTCCGTACGAGAGCCGCCCGGGGTCCCCGCATTTGTATGCTTGTCATAAAGCCGTAGCAATTCAGCTATACAGTTTTATTGAACATAGAGCTGTTGATCGGGAGACCCCGGGCTGGAACAGGGCTTCGGAACGGGGGACTCAGCCTGGATCAACGTTACATAAGTGTCCTGTTCTAATCCGGGGTTTCGCAGTAAGTTGTTCATAGTGGTTGTTGATGTATGGCAGATACTGAAGAACCGGACTGCTACCGCGAACCCCGGATGGTCAGTAGAATGGGAGACCCCGGGCTGGAACAACCCCGGATGGCCAAAACAGTAAAATCCTCCATCTTTTCAGCAAAACCACCCATTTTTCAGAAGCTGTTACTCAAGTACATTTATTCGTATAATGGTCTGTTTTTCAGACAGCTATTTCAAAAAAGAGCCGCTCCATCATGAAACGATTGCGCCAGACCCTACTGGGTTATTTTTTACTGTTTGCCTGCCTGGGCAATGCGGCGGATATTTATGTTTCACCAACAGGTTCCGATTTTAATGATGGCTCAAAGGAGAAACCCCTCGCTTCGGTGAACATGGCATTGCGTAAAGCCCGTGAAATGCGCCGGCTGAATGATCCTGCAATTACAACTACAATCCGCATTTTACTAAGCGGAGGTATTTACCGCCTTAAAGAACCCATCTTTATACGACCGGAGGACTCCGGTATTTCCGGACATACAACGATCATCATGGCGGCACCGGGAGAAGAACCGGTATTGAGTGGTGGTATTCCGATTAGCGGCTGGAAAAAACTGTTAAACCCTGTTCAGGGCTTATCCCCCAGGGCCAGAAACAATGTATGGGTGGCAGACCTGAATTCCGTTTCGTCTCAACCACTGGATTTCCGGCAACTCTGGATTAATAATGTAAAAGCGGTCAGGGCCAAAGATGCCAATGGAGCACAAATGAACCGCATCCTCAGCTGGAATAAAAAAGAACAGACCTGTTGGATTCCCACCCCAAAGATTCCAGGCTTTGCTGCAATAAAGGGAGCTGAATTTTTTATTCATCAGTGGTGGGCCATTGCCATTTTGCGGATCAATAAAATGGACATACAAGGCGATAGCACTAAACTTTATTTTGAACCACCCGAGAGCCGCATACAAAGCGAACATCCCTGGCCGGCTCCCTGGATCTCAAAAGAAACCGGCAACTCCGCTTTTTTCCTCAGCAATGCATTGCCTTTCCTGGATGAACCGGGTGAATGGTGGCTCGACAAGCAAGCACAAAAACTGTATTACTGGCCAAGAAAAAATGAACAACTTGCAACGGCTGATGTAATTGCACCCCAGCTGGAAAACCTGCTGCAGGTACAAGGCACCGCAGAACATCCGGTGTTGAATGTATTTATCAGGGGACTTCGTTTTCAGCATACCGGCTGGTTGCGCCCTTCTCAGCAGGGACATGTGCCGCACCAGAACGGACTCTTTATGACCGACGCCTATCGGCTGAATCCGCCGGGGACAAAAGAAAAACCCGGACTCGATAACCAGGCTTGGGTGGGAAGACCCGCCGCCGCACTGTCTGTTTCTTATGCCTCCGGGGTGATGGTGGATCAATGCCACTTTGAACACCTCGCCTCCACCGGGATTGATTTTCACCGGGGCATCCGGCATTGTACAATCAGGGGTAATCTGTTAAAAGACATCGGAGGAAATGGCATACTGGCGGGAGTATATTCCGATCCCGGTCATGAAATCCACCTGCCCTATAATCCAACAGATATACGTGATTATTGTCGCTATCTCATTATAACAGATAACCTGGTAACGGATGTAACCAATGAAGACTGGAGTTGTGTGGGCATTGGCCTCGGCTATACCCAACATTCACTGGTTACTAATAACGAAGTGAATAATGTTTCTTATTCAGGCATTACCATGGGATGGGGATGGTCGCCGGCACCGAATAACATGCAGGATAACCGGATTTACCGCAACCACATACATCATTACGGCAAACACAATTATGATTGCAGCGGCATTTATACCCTGAGTGCACAACCGGGTTCACAGATCAGCGAGAATTATATTGACAGTATTTATAAAGCACCTTACGCGCATCTGCCTGCTCATTGGTTTTATATTTATACGGATGAAGGATCATCCGGCTTCAAAGTGAATAATAACTATACTCCTTCCACGAAGTTTCTCCAGAATGCCACCGGTCCGGATAATACCTGGACGAATAACGGTCCGATGGTCAATGATTCCGTAAAACAAAATGCAGGCATCACATCAAATTACCGGTCTTTACTGAAAGAGTCTGTATCCGCCGATCCATTCGTTGCTATTAACGAAGAACATGCGGAAGTGATTGAACTGGTCGCCAAAGAAGGAACTCAACCTGATCTTATAAAGCTGAAACAACTGCTGGCTGCCAATAATATGGACAGCACCGCATTGTATAAATGGCAGAACCACATCGTCTATTTCGGCAAAGTGCAGGACCTGGGCGTGATGCAAGGTCGGATACAAAACAATTTTCCGGGTACAGAAGTGAAAGCCTACCACGATCTGTTTTACCAGTACAGCAAGGCAAAGCATTGTACCGATAAGACGGTGGCAAAAGAATGGGATCATATTCTGCTGACGGCAAATCTTGTTGCCGATCCAAAACTGCAACAGGAATACCTGGACTATCATGCCACCCAGTTTGAAAAATGGCCGGAACTCTCCCGGGGATTCTGTAACGCGGAGTTCCAGCAGCTGCTGATCTTCCGCAATGGCCGTCAGCTGGTACTCGTTATCAGTATTCCCAAAGGTGAAAGCCTGGATAAACTGAATCCCAGAACTACGGAAAATAATCCTCGCGTGAATGAATGGAATAAACTCATGGGTAAGTACCAGGAGGGTATTGAGGGAACGAAGAAGGGGGAGAAGTGGGTGTTTTTAGGGAAAATAGAGAATAGTAAATAGAGAATAGGGAATAGAGAATAGGGAGTGGAGAGTGGAAAGTGGGGAGTGGCCGAAGGGGTTTAACAATTATAAACAAACGACAATGCTGAATATTGGAATAGTAGGATTGGGTGAGGGCAGAAGTACGATTTCCGCTGCGCTGCAAAGCACCAAGCTCAACCTGAAAATAATGTGCGATCGTGATGAAGCTGTATGCAAGCAACGAGCGGAGGAATTCGGCTTTCATACTTATACCACAAAGTATGAGGATATGCTAAATGATCCTGGCATTGATATCATCGCCATCTATACACCTGATCACCTGCATGCGGATCATATCAAAATGGCATTGGAGCACGGGAAGCATGTGGTCTGCACCAAACCTTTTATTGATGATCTTGGCAGGGCCAGGGAATTGCTGGAACTGCAGGCAAAAACAGGTAAACGTGTATTTGTCGGACAGAGTTCCCGTTTCTTCGAGCCCTATCGTCGTCAGCGTAAGGATTATACAGAAGGACAGATTGGTGAACTGATCACGGTAGAGAGTCATTACAATGCCGACCACCGCTGGTTCCTTGAAAAGAAATGGGCCCTGGAAGATTCTTTCAAATGGTTGTATGGCGGACTCAGCCACCCGGTTGATTTTATCCGCTGGTATTTACCCAACATAGAGGAGGTAATGGGTTATGGCATGATCAGCAGTAATGGCAAAACAGCCGGATTGAAAAATGAGGATACCATGCATTTTATTTTCCGCTCTACCGATGGACGTATTGCCCGCGTGAGTGGCAGTTATACAGGCCCCACACAACCGGTAAAGCGTGACAGTGGCATGAGTTGTGTGCTGAGGGGAACATTGGGTGCCAGTCAGGCGGATTATCATGAACTGCGTTATGCCATTACAGATAAAAATGGGGAAGAAAAAATCATTCACTGGGGCGATGCGACGTTGAAATATTATTTCCGGTTTGAAGGGCAAAGTCATCATGCCGGTGAATACCAGAATTACCTCGAGTATTTCGTGGATTCCATTGAGCAAGGCTTCACGGCTTACCCGGATATGAAGGAGGGTATTGGCACTGTGGCTTTGTTACAGGCGATGGACCGTAGTCTGAAAACCGGCAAGCCCGTGAAAGTGGCTGATCTCTTAGATGAAATTGGTTTAAATGATCTGATAAAATAACAGCCCCCAATTAATGAACGATATCTACAGCAAATTACAACCGGTCGACTTCATCATTGTGGTGGTGTACCTGCTGCTTCTGCTCTTTATTGGCTACAAGGCCAGTTTTGGCAGCAAGAAGAAAGAGGAAACACTGTTCCTTGCCGGCAAATCCCTCAACTGGTACAATATCGGTTTCAACATGTGGGGAACCAATGTAGGGCCCTCTTCATTGCTGGCCTTTGCCAGTATCGGTTTTTCTGCAGGTATTGTAGGCGGCAATTTTGAATGGTATGCGTTTGTGTTTTTATTGTTACTCGCAATGGTGTTTGCGCCACGTTATATTGCCAGTAATGTAAGCACCATGCCCGAGTTCATGGGTAAACGTTATGGTAAAAGTACACAGGATATTTTAGCAGGCTATGCATTGGTGAAAATTCTTATCAGCTGGTTAAGTCTTGGTTTGTTCAGCGGTGGAATTTTAGTGCGACAAATATTGGGCATTCCCATGTGGCAATCAACAATAGTGTTGGTTGCCTTCGCCGGTTTGTTTACATACATGGGTGGACTAAAAGCCATTGCCAAAGTGAATGTATTCCAGATGATCCTGTTGATTGTTGTTTCATTCGCACTAACCTTTATTGGTTTTCAAAAACTGGGGGGTATTACTAAATTGCTTGATAAAACACCCCCTCACTTCTGGAACCTGATTCATCCGGCATCCGATCCCGGCTATCCCTGGCATGCTTTGTTGCTGGGTTATCCCGTATCGGCTGTTGCATTTTTTTGTACCGATCAGAGTATGGTTCAAAGTGTTTTAGGTGCAAAAAATTTAAAACAAGGGCAGCTTGGCGTCAACTTCATTGGTTGGTTAAAAGTATTGGCATTGCCCATGTTCATACTGCCGGGCATTTTGTGTTTTGCCTTGTTCCCTGATCTTACTGATGACAAGTTGGCCTATATGACAATGGTGACCAACCTGTTTCCGCCCGGCTTAAACGGATTGGTGATTTGTGTGTTGATCGCTGTGTTGGTTGCAACTATCGGTTCTTCCTTGAATGCGTTGAGCACGGTTTTTACAAAAGACATTTATGTCAACAACATGAATAATAATGCAACCGTTAAACAACAGATTCAGGTTGGGCGTATGGTAGTGGTGATCGGTTGTGCGATGGCAGTGTGCATGGCGATTGCATTGGATAATGTAAAAGGGAAAACGCTTTTCGATATTTTTCAATCGATACTTGGATATTTGGCGCCACCGTTAGCGGTGACTTTTTTATTGAGCGTGTTCTGGAAACGTACCACAAAGCTGGCAGTGAATTTAATTTTATCAGTAGGTTCTGCAGGCAGTTTATTCGTAGGCATATTGAATCTGTGGATCATCCCACCCGATGCTGCCACAGGCGCTAACACCTGGTGGCCGCATTATTTCCTTATTTCGTTTTACATCTTCGCTGTATTGTTTGTGGCAGCCATCGTAATTTCTTTGTTCGATAAAAACAAAGTAACCGCTACGGTTGATGCAGCTGCATTACCTAAAACGGATAAGCAGACAAAATTTTTATTCGCTTTATTAGGACTTGTTATACTCACCCTCTACATCATTTTTAACGGGCATTAGTTCACTATCTAAATACATAATTGCATTTATGGAACATACTAAAGGAAGTTTAAAAAGTACGATCGCTGTATCGTTGACCAATTATCTGGATGCCGGAGCGATTGTTGCAGGTGCAAGCGGGTTAACGCTTTGGCAAAATTACCTTGGACTGAACGAAGGGCATCTCGGTTGGCTGAATGCGCTCAGCGCAAATGCCTTTGGTGCAGCTATCGGCGCTATTTTCGGTGGTTTCCTGGCCGACAAATACGGTCGGAAAACCATTTACAGCTACAATATGCTTGTGTATATGCTGGGGATTGCCATCATCATGTTCACGGTTAATTTTCCTATGCTGTTGATTGGTTTTATGATTACAGGTATTTCAGTGGGAGTGGGGGTTCCTGCCTCATGGACCTATATATCCGAGAATTCAGAAGCAGGTAATCGGGGTAAGAATATGGGTATTTCACAGTTTGCCTGGGGAGTTGGACCAATGATCATTTTACTTTTGGGAATGCTCCTCGCTCCCGGCAAAGCGGATGCATCGGCCGGAGTTTTGTTTAGTTACGTACAAAAAATTGCAAGCTTCATTATTGGTAACGATGCAAGCGTTGACGCCATTAATGTATTCAGTAGTCGTATTATTTTTGGTTCTTTACTAGTAGTAGCGTTCATTGCCTGGAATTTGCAGCGGAAACTCAATGAATCGAAAGATTGGGAAGCAGCAAAAAAATTACAAACCAACGAAAAACAACCCGGCATTTTTGCATCATTCGGCACCCTTTTTACCAACAAAGTGAATATCCGAACCATGCTTTTCCTGGCGGGCATTTACATTAGCTGGAATATGGTGGCTTCAGTAATGGGTTTCTTTCAGCAACATATTTATGAAACTGCAGGCGGTCTTTCCAATGGGGAGGCCAATATGATAACGGCAGTTCAATGGATTGTGATTATTGCAGTTACATATTTTGGCTTTGCCATGCTGGTTGATAAAGTCAATCAACGTTGGTTGTATTTTTTTGGCACATCAATAGGAGTAGTTGCCTGGGGCATCCTTATTTTTATAGGGATAAAAAATCATCTGGCGCTGTGGACGTTCACCATTCTTTGGGGCATACATGCTGGCATAAGTGTACAGGCATTTTATGCGCTCTGGGCTTCGGAACTTTTTCCTGCCAAATATCGGGCCGCAGCTCAGGGAATTATGTTCTTTGCGGTTAGAAGCATTGCGGCAGTATGGGGATTGGGTTTTGTAAATATTTATGGCAAAAACGGAGAAGGGTTTTACACCGCTGCCTACATAATGATTGGATTGCTGCTTGTCGCACTCATCATAGGAGCAATTTGGACGCCAAAAACCCAAGGGAAAACATTACAACAAATATCCAAAGAAAGATACGGAGAGGATCTTTAGGTGGAATAGGCTTTACTTAATCAGGGAAACTCAGGAAACAAATAGTAAATAGCAGTGAAGCAATTAATGTGAAACAAATGAATAACACTTTATCACAGGGTTCTCTTTCTGCTCCAACCTGGATTTGGTATCCCGGCGATTTTGAAATTGTACTGGCCAATAAAGTGCAAAACCGTCGCACAGAACGTGGTACATTCTTTCCTGTGTTTTGGAAATTAGATAGCCATTATGTGCTTATGGATTTTCATAAAGTAGTTGACGTGCCTGCACCCGAAACAGTTGACATTTATGTAGAAGGCGAATACCATGTAAAGCTCGATGGTAAAGCATTTGAAGGAAGCCCGAAACAAATTGTTGTACCGGCAGGCAAACACAAAATCAATATAAAAGTATTTAACCAGACCAATGTGCCGGCCATTTATGTAAAAGGGGAAACTATTTTTTCCGATTCCTCGTGGCTGGTGACTTTTGAAGACAAAGAATGGATTGATGAAACAGGCAAGGCATCCGACATCTCCGCAACCAAATGGGTAAATGCAGGAAGTTCGAATTTTAATTCACCAGCACAATTACCTTCGCAATTTATGTTGCCCACAAAAAAGCAAGAAGCTGTAGCTGTTACCAAAGGCAAGCAATCGATGCTGGTAGATTTTGGCAAGGAAACCTTTGGGTTTATTCAATTGCATGGCCTGGTGGGGAATGGAAACTTATCGGTGTATTATGGTGAATCAGAGGCAGAAGCATTATCTGCCGAACATTGCGAAACGTTGGATAGGCTGGAAGTGGACAATCCGTCGAAGAATGATTATGTGATGAATTTGTCAAAAGCCTATCGTTTTGTACATGTACAGTATGATGAAGGCGTCATGCTCGATTCTGTCTCGATGTTATACGAATATGCGGATGTAAAGGAACGTGGCAGCTTTACTTGTGACGATGCTGAGGTCAACCGGATTTATGAAGTGGCTAAATACAGCTTTGAATTAAATACAAGAGAATTTTTTATTGACGGAATTAAACGTGACCGTTGGATATGGAGCGGTGATGCATATCAAAGTTATTTGATGAATTACTATCTGTACTTTGATAACGACACAGTAAAACGTACAACTTATGCTTTGCGGGGTAAGGACCCCATAACAGGCCACATCAACACCATTATGGATTATACCTTCTATTGGTTTCTGGGTATATATGATTATTATCTCTATACCGGGGATCGATCTTTCATCACCCAGATCTACGACCGGATGAAGAGCCTGATGGATTATGTACTGGCGCGTAGAAACAAGAACGGGCTGATGGAATGGCTACCTGGCGACTGGATCTTTATTGACTGGGCTGCCGGACTCAGCAAGAAAGGCGAAGTGAGTTTTGAACAATTACTGCTGGCCCGCAGCCTGGAGACCATGGCACTATGTGCGGATATTGTGGGGGATAAAGAGGGGTCTTCCGGTTATAACCAGCTCTCCGTTGATATGCGGAAGAAATTATTTGAACTTTATTGGAATGAACAGAAGCAGGCGCTGGTGCACAGTCGTATCAATGGAGTGCAAACGGACAATGTGACCCGCTATGCCAATATGTTCTCCATTTTCTTCGATTATTTCAATGCGCAGCAGAAACAGGCCGTAAAGACCTCGGTGTTACTGAACGATAAAGTACAGAA
>Ga0209480_10000165_pt1:0-2500 | contig 58827 bp, 53 predicted proteins | sample JI61114C2DNA_FD_187501 | JGI IMG/M metagenome (GOLD analysis project Ga0209480, IMG submission 187501) | Wastewater effluent complex algal communities from Wisconsin, to seasonally profile nutrient transformation and Carbon sequestration -... | ecosystem: Engineered > WWTP > Effluent >...
AACATATCACAGGAGGTGAATTGGAAAAAAATCCAGTATTTTGGTTGGGCCTATTGGATGTATTTCTTTGTCGGTCGCATTAATATCAGTCGCGGAGCTAGGGATTGCTCAGCCGGAAGAACGCAACATTGGTTGCGTTCTTAAATCTCGTCCCCTTCGTGGAGCTCGGGATTGCTCCGCCGGAAGAACGCAACACTGGTTGCGTTCTTAATTCCCGTCCCCTTCGCGGAGCTCAGGGCGTTCAATCGGCGAAACGCGAAACTGTTTGCGTTTCGAAACCCCTCCCCCTCGCGGAGCTCGGGATTGCTCAGTCGGAAGAACGCAACATTGGTTGCGTTCTTAAATCCCGTCTTCGCTGCACTACTCTGCAAGTACTTCATCGCCAGAATCACGATAAATAAAAAAGCCCCAGTCTTTCGACTGGGGCTTTTTTATTTAATTGGGAGCCTGGCGGTGTACTACTCTCGCATGGCATATGCCACACTACCATCGTCGCAGCTGCGTTTCACTTCTGAGTTCGGAATGGATTCAGGTGGTTCCACAGCGCTATTGCCACCAGGCAAAAACTGTTTAGCTTCTTTAACTTAGACAAGCTTGATTCTTAATCTTTGATAGTAGTTCGCACACTTACTTCAAAACAACTTGGGCGTTGTATGGTTAAGCCTCTCGGGCAATTAGTATGAGTTAGCTTAACGTGTCACCACGCTTCCACACCTCACCTATCAACGTTGTGGTCTCCAACGACCCTTATGTGTGCTCAAGGCACAAGGGATGACTCATCTCTTGGCCGGCTTCCCACTTAGATGCTTTCAGCGGTTATCCGTTCCGAACATAGCTACCGGGCAGTGCCATTGGCATGACAACCCGAACACCAGCGGTTCGTTCACTCCGGTCCTCTCGTACTAGGAGCAACTCCAATCAATCATCCAACGCCCACGGCAGATAGGGACCGAACTGTCTCACGACGTTCTAAACCCAGCTCGCGTACCACTTTAAATGGCGAACAGCCATACCCTTGGGACCGACTTCAGCCCCAGGATGTGATGAGCCGACATCGAGGTGCCAAACACCGCCGTCGATATGAACTCTTGGGCGGTATCAGCCTGTTATCCCCGGAGTACCTTTTATCCGTTGAGCGATGGCCCTTCCATACAGAACCACCGGATCACTAAGACCTACTTTCGTACCTGCTTGATCCGTCGATCTTGCAGTCAAGCACGCTTATGCCTTTGCACACAGTGCGCGATGTCCGACCGCGCTGAGCGTACCTTCGTGCTCCTCCGTTACTCTTTAGGAGGAGACCGCCCCAGTCAAACTACCCACCATACATGGTCCCCGACCCGGATTACGGGCCCAGGTTAGAACGTCAAGCACATCAGGGTGGTATTTCAAGGTTGCCTCCACGATAGCTAGCGCCATCGCTTCAAAGGCTCCCACCTATCCTACACAGACGAACTCAACGTTCAATGTAAAGCTATAGTAAAGGTTCACGGGGTCTTTCCGTCTTGCCGCGGGAACGCTGCATCTTCACAGCGATTTCAATTTCACTGAGTCTTGGGTGGAGACAGCGCCGCTGTCGTTACGCCATTCGTGCAGGTCGGAACTTACCCGACAAGGAATTTCGCTACCTTAGGACCGTTATAGTTACGGCCGCCGTTTACTGGGGCTTCGATCAAGAGCTTCGCTTACGCTGACCCCATCACTTAACCTTCCAGCACCGGGCAGGCGTCACACCCTATACGTCCACTTTCGTGTTTGCAGAGTGCTGTGTTTTTGATAAACAGTCGCAGCGGCCTGGTCACTGCGGCCCCCCTTAGCTATTCACCATGGAGGGCGTACCTTCTCCCGAAGTTACGGTACTATTTTGCCTAGTTCCTTCACCCAAGTTCTCTCAAGCGCCTGAGAATTCTCATCCTGCCCACCTGTGTCGGATTACGGTACGGTCTGCGTAAGCTGAAGCTTAGGAGCTTTTCCTGGAAGCGTGATATCAGCAGCCTAGCCCGATAGGGCTGGTCCTTAGTCTCAACGTTGCCCCCCCGGATTTGCCTAAGGGGACCGCCTCAACTCTCTCACCAGGACAACCAACGCCTGGCCTGCTTAACCTTCTCCGTCCCTCCATCGCACTTACGCGAGGTGCTGGAATATTAACCAGCTTCCCATCGACTACGCATTTCTGCCTCGCCTTAGGGGCCGACTCACCCTGCGCCGATTAACGTTGCGCAAGGAAACCTTGGGCTTTCGGCGTGCGGGCTTTTCACCCGCATTATCGTTACTCATGTCAGCATTCGCACTTCCGATACCTCCAGCAGACTTCTCAATCCACCTTCAACGGCTTACGGAACGCTCCTCTACCGCGCATACCGAAGTATGCACCCCAAGCTTCGGTTTACCGCTTAGCCCCGTTAAATCTTCCGCGCAGACCGACTCGACCAGTGAGCTATTACGCTTTCTTTAAAGGGTGGCTGCTTCTAAGCCAACCTCCTGGCTGTCTGTGCCTTTC
>Ga0209480_10000165_pt1:7500-58827 | contig 58827 bp, 53 predicted proteins | sample JI61114C2DNA_FD_187501 | JGI IMG/M metagenome (GOLD analysis project Ga0209480, IMG submission 187501) | Wastewater effluent complex algal communities from Wisconsin, to seasonally profile nutrient transformation and Carbon sequestration -... | ecosystem: Engineered > WWTP > Effluent...
GACAACGCCGACGCCCTGCGCGATCGTGGCCTGGGCTATCTCGAATTGGGCCATCAGGCGGGCGCACGCAAGGATTTGGGCCGTTACCTGCAGCAGAACCCGGAGGCCAGCGATGTCGATGCCGTGCGCGAGCGGTTGATCGACAGCGCCGACCGCCGCGACGGCCGGCTGCATTAGCCGACGAGTCGGGCGGGCGGCCTTGGCCGGCGATCTATCGACGTGCGGCGCTCTTGCTCGCGCCCCAAGACTGGCTGCGCGAGCGTTGCGCAATCAAAAGGTGAAGCCGATCAGGTCGGGGTCATCTCGAAGTCGGATTTGGTGACGCCGCAGTCAGGGCAGGCCCACGAGTCGGGAATGTCGTCCCAGCGCGTGCCCGGGGCGATGCCCTCTTCCGGCAGCCCTTTCGCTTCGTCGTAGATGAAGCCGCAGACGACGCACATCCAGGTGCGGTAGACGACGGGGCTGGCGGTTTCGCTCATCGGGTGGATCCACGGGGCTGTGAGGGGCCGTCATTGTCCCATTCCGGCTCGCGGGCCGGAAGCGGCGTGTCCATCGATCGAGGGCCGCCGATCAATCCATCGGTTCGAAATCTTGCTTCGTCGCGCCGCACTCCGGGCAGGCCCAGGTCTCAGGCAGGGCTTCGAACGGCGTTCCGGGCGGGATGCCGGCCTCCGGGTCGCCCTCGGCGGGGTCGTAGATGTGGTCGCAGACGACGCAACGGTATTTGCGGTGCATGGGGAAGTCCTTGTCGTGTTCGTCGGATAATGACGGACCTTGAGCGGTGGCGGGTCGTCGCCGTCGATCCTCGCACCATCGCACGCCAATCGGAAGCGCCCCATGCCCGTCGCCACCGTCGCCACCTCCGCCTGGGGGCGCGGCCTGTATCTGATCACCCCCGACGACGCCGACACCGCGCGGCTGATGCGTCGCGTCGAAGCCGTCATCGGTAACGCGACGCTGCTGCAATACCGCAACAAGGCGGTGGATCTCGCGCTCAAACGCGAACAACTCGCCGCGCTGCGCCCGCTGTGCGCGGCGCACGGCGTGCCGCTGATCGTCAACGACGACGTTACGCTGGCCGCGGAATTCGACGCCGACGGCGTGCATCTGGGCGAACACGACGGCGACCCGCGCGAGGCCCGCGAGCGTTTAGGCGCGGGCGCGATCGTCGGTGTGTCGTGCTACGACGATCTCGACCGCGCGCGCGCGGCCGCACAGGCCGGCGCGAGTTACGTCGCGTTCGGCGCGTTCTTCCCGTCCGCGACGAAGCCGAACGCCCGTCGTGCCCACGCGAATCTGTTGCGCGACAGCGCGGGGTTCGGATTGCCGCGAGTCGCGATCGGCGGCATTACGCCCGACAATGCGCCTGCGCTGATCGACGCGGGCGCGGACTTGATCGCGGTGGTCGGCGGCGTGTTCGATGCGCCCGATCCCGTCGCGGCCTCAGCCGCGTATCGCCGCTGCTTCGGATAAACCCGCCTCCTCTCTCACCTGTTTTTCGAGAATTCACGATGAAAACCGAACGCTCCCACGATCTGTTCACCCGCGCCCAGGATTTGATGCCCGGCGGCGTCAATTCGCCGGTGCGCGCATTCAAATCGGTGGGCGGTGAGCCGTTCTTCGTCGAACGCGCGGACGGCGCGTATCTCTACGACGCCGACGGCAATCGCTATATCGATTACGTGGGCTCGTGGGGCCCGATGATCGCCGGCCACAACCACCCGAAAGTGCTGGAGGCGGTGATCGCTACCGCTCGGAACGGTTTGAGCTTCGGCACGCCCAATCCGCTGGAAGTGACGATGGCCGAGACCATTACGAAGCTCATTCCCAGCTGCGAGATGGTGCGCATGGTGAATTCCGGCACCGAGGCCACGCTGTCGGCGATTCGCCTCGCGCGCGGCGCCACCGGGCGCACACGCATCGTGAAATTCGAGGGCTGCTACCATGGCCACGGCGATTCGTTCCTGGTCAAAGCCGGCTCGGGCATGTTGACGCTGGGCGTTCCGACCTCGCCGGGCGTACCCGCCGCTCTGAGCGAACTCACCGCAACGCTCAGCTACAACGATTTCGACGGCGCGACACGATTGTTCGACGAAATCGGTGCTGAAGTCGCGGCCGTCATCATCGAGCCGGTGGTCGGTAACGCCAATTGCATCCCGCCGCGCGAAGGCTATCTGCAACATCTGCGCGAGCTGTGTACGAAGCACGGCGCGATTCTCATTTTCGACGAGGTGATGACCGGCTTCCGCGTCGCGCTCGGCGGCGCGCAGGCGGTGTATGGCATCACCCCGGACCTCAGCACCTTCGGCAAGATCATCGGCGGCGGCATGCCGGTGGGCGCGTACGGCGGTCGCGCCGATTTGATGCGCCAAATCGCGCCCAGCGGCCCGATTTACCAAGCCGGTACGCTCAGCGGCAATCCGGTGGCGATGGCGGCGGGTTTGGCGATGTTGGACTTGATTCAAGCGCCCGGTTTTTACGAAACCCTCGATGCGCGCACGGCGACGCTGTGCGAAGGCTTGGAGAACGCCGCACGCGAAGCCGGCGTGCCGTTCAGCACCAATCGCGTCGGCAGCATGTTCGGATTGTTCTTTACCGCGGAAAAAGTGGAAACCTACGCGCAGGCCACGGCCGGCGATACCGCAGCGTTCAATCGCTTTTTCCACGCCATGCGCGAACGCGGCGTGTATCTGGCGCCGTCGGCGTTCGAGGCCGGGTTCCTGTCGATGGCGCACGACTACAACGTCATCGCGACCACCATCGATGCCGCGAAAGCGGCGTTCGCGGCGATCCGGTCTTAAACGCGATGTTCGACTCGCCCAACGTGCTGTTGCATCTCGGTGCCGGCGCCATCGGTCTGGGCGTCGGTCTGGTCCCGCTGCTTTCGGCCAAGGGCAGTCGCCTGCATCGGCGCGGCGGGCGGGTTTTCGTTGGCTTCGCGGGGCTGGTGATGGCGACCGCGATCTTCGGCATCCTCGCGGGTACCGCGCCGGTCGCATTGATGGCGGTGACGCTGACCGCCGGCTACGAGTATTTCAGCGGTTTGCGCGCGCTGGCCTTGCGCGACCACGGCCCCGGCCTCGTCGATGCACTGTGCGCGATCCTCGCACTCGCCCTGGCCGCCGTGTTGTTGTGGCGCGGCGGACCGTGCAGCGCCTCGTGGCCACCGGCGCTGGCGTACGGCACGCTCGGGTTTCTCGCGATGGTGGGGATCTACGATCTCTCCCGCCATGTCTGGCCGCAGGTGTGGTCGCAACGGGCCCGGCCGCTCGATCACGGCCTGAAAATGACGGCGGTGTATTTCGCGATGGCCTCGGCGGGCGCCGGCAATCTGTTACGGCAATGGCAGCCGTGGAGCCAGTTGTTGCCGAGCGCGATCGGCATGTTGGCGATGGTGGTGCTGATCTTCGTATATCGACGGCGGAAACCGACTGCGGCATCCGCCGCCTGAGCGATCGACCGTCGCATCGCAGCGACGCCGAACGAACGCGGCACTTCGGGCATCATGGGCACAGGGGAGGCATCGACGCCCTCGCCCATTGGAGATGTCTGCATGCGGCCCGAAACGATCTCAGTCCATACCGGTAACGAACCCGACGCCGCCACCGGCGCGGTGGCGCCGCCGATCCACCTCGCCACCACGTTCCGTCACGGCCCGGCCGGCGAGCGCGTCGCGGGTTACGAATATCAGCGCGAAGGCAATCCGACCAACGACCGTCTGCGCGAAGCCTTGGCGGCGTTGGAGGGCGGCGAAGAAGCGATCACCTTCGCTTCCGGCATGGCCGCGATGACCGCGCTGCTGGAAAGCCTGCCGAACGGCGCGCGGGTGTTGTTCCCCGACGACTGCTACACCGGTCTGCGCATGCTGTGCGAGGAATATCTGCCGGAACGCGGCATCGACGCCGTGCCGCTGGACATGAGCGATCTCGACGCGGTGCGCGCGGCCTGCGCCGAACCGACCGCGATGCTGTGGATCGAAACGCCGTCGAACCCGCAGATGAAGATCAGCGATATCGCCGCATTGGCGCGGATCGGCCACGATGCCGGCGCGGTGGCCGTCGCCGACAACACCTTCGCCACGCCGCTGCTGCAGCGCCCCCTGACGTTGGGTGCCGACATCGTGATGCACTCCACCACCAAGTATTTCGGCGGCCACAGCGATGTGCTGGGCGGCGCGCTGGTGTTCGCGAAACGCGGCGAGCTGTCCGCGAAGGTCGCGCATCGCGCGCATATCACCGGTGCGACCCTGGCACCCTTCAGCGCGTGGCTGACGCTGCGCGGCTGCCGCTCGCTCGGCGCGCGCATGGCGATGCACTGCGCGAACGCGCGCGCGGTGGCGGAATTTCTCGCCGCGCATCCCGCGATCGAACGCGTGAACTATCCCGCCCTGCCCACGCACCCGGGCCACGCCGTCGCCGCGGCACAAATGCGCGATTTCGGCGGGATGATGAGCATCGAACTGCGCGGCGGCCGCGACGCGGCGCTGGCGATGGCGTCGAAGCTGCGCGTGTTCACGAACGCAACATCCCTCGGAGGCTGCGAATCGCTGATCGAGCATCGCGCCTCGGTGGAAGGCCCGAACCCACGCTCCCCGCAGAATTTGCTGCGGATGTCGGTGGGGTTGGAGCATATCGACGATTTGATTGGGGATTTGCGGCAGGCGTTGGACTAAACCCCCGTCGCCCCTGTGGGAGCGGCGTAAGCCGCGACGCGCCTCGACGATGAAGGCGTGTAGAAGCGCCGGAAGGCGCGACGCGTCTGGCGCCCCTCACCCGCCCTTCGGGCACCCTCTCCCCGCTCGGCGGGGAGAGGAGTACTCGAGAATTCCTTCTCCGAGGAGTGGAGCGAGAGGCTCATGATTCCTTCTCCCCGCCGAGCGGGGAGAAGGTGGCGCGCAGCGCCGGATGAGGGGCCGCGGGAGGGCATCACCCCTCATTCGTATTCAATCGTCGGTTCGAGTCGCGCGAAGGGCAGCCCCTCACCCGCCCTTCGGGCACCCTCTCCCCGCGTGGCGGGGAGAGGGAACATTACTGACTGTAGGAGCGCCGGAAGGCGCGACGCCGTTGCGAGAAGCCATCCCTCGCGGGAGCGGAGCACTCGATCGGGCGCAGCGCGCACGAAATCTTCGCGCCTTCCGGCGCTCCCACAAAAGAAGAGATCAGGCTCCGCCGACGAACGCCCGCAACGCACGCGCCAGCCGCGCGAGGCCATCGGCGATGTCGTCGTCGGCGATATTCAGAGCCGGGACGAAGCGCAGCACGTCGGGGCCGGCTTGCAGCATCAGCAGGCCTTCGTTCGCGGCGTGGTCCAGGATTTCGCCCGCGCGGCCGGCGTATTGCGGGGCGAGGACGGCGCCGAGCATCAGTCCGCGTCCGCGCACTTCAGCGAACAGGCCGTGTTCGCGATTCAAGACTTCGAGGCCATCGCGCAGCGCCTGCGATTGTGTCGTCACGTTGTCGACGATCTGCGGCGACTGCAGTTTTCGCAGCACGACGCGCGCGACCGCGGCGGCCAGCGGGTTGCCGCCGAAGGTGGTGCCGTGCGCGCCGAATTGCATCGCCTCGGCGACGTTCGGGCCGGCGAGCAGCGCGCCGATCGGCATGCCGCCGCCGAGCGCTTTCGCCAGCGTGACGATATCGGGCGCAACGCCGTCGCCCCAATGCGCGAACAGCGGGCCGGTGCGGCCCATGCCGCATTGGATTTCGTCGAGGATCAGCAGCGCATCGTGGCGATCGCACAGCGCGCGCACCCCGGCCAGATAACCGTCTCGCGCGGGCATCACGCCGCCTTCGCCTTGCACGGGTTCCAGCATCACCGCGCAAACGTCGCCGGATGCCATCGCCGCGCCCAGCGCATCGAGATCGTTGAAATCGACGTAACGAAACCCACCGGGCAAGGGTTCGTAACCGGCTTGGTATTTCGGCTGCGCGGTCGCGGTGACGGCCGCGAGCGTGCGCCCGTGGAAACTGCCGTGGCAGGTGACGATCACGCGACGCTCCGGCGCGCGCCCCTGCGCGCTGGCCCATTTGCGCGCGAGTTTGATCGCGGCTTCGTTGGCCTCGGCGCCGGAATTGCACAGAAACGCGCGCTCGGCGAAACGCGAGGCCTCGACGAGCTCTTGCGCCAGGCGCACCGGCGGTTCGCTGTAGAACACGTTGCTGGTGTGCCACAGCTTTTCGGATTGTTCGATCAACGCGGCGCGCAAGTCGGGATCGCAGTGCCCAAGCCCACACACCGCGATGCCGCCCGCGAAATCGATGTATTCGCGACCGTCGATGTCCCAGACGCGGCTGCCCTGCCCGCGTTCCAGAATCAGGTGACGCGGTTTGTAAACCGGCAAGTAATAACGTTGTCCGAGATCGACCAGCGCGTCGGTGCCTTCAACCGTGATGTCTTGCGTCATCGCGCTCACCAACTCCCCGTGTTCGGCATCGATGCCCACGGCTCATGCGGCGGCAGATGGCCATCCTGCAGCAGTTCGACCGAAATCAGATCCGGCGAACGCACGAAGGCCATGTGACCGTCGCGAGGTGGGCGATGGATGGTGTAGCCCATCGCCTGCAAGCGTGCGCAAACAGCGTAGATATCGGCCACGCGGAATGCGAGGTGGCCGAAATTGCGTGCGCTGCCGTAATCCTCGACCTTGCCGTCGACATCGGGCCAGTTGTAGGTCAATTCGATTTCCGCGTTCGGCGTTTCATCGGCGGCCAAAAACACCAGCGTGAACTTGCCGGCGGCGTTTTCCATCCGACGCGTTTCTTTCAGGCCCAGACCTTCGCAATAGAACCGCAGCGAGGCGTCGAGATCGCGGATGCGGACCATGGTGTGGAGGTATTTCATCGTGGTGCTCTCGCATTCAGAAGTGTAGGCAGACCGCATTGCGTTTGTGGAAGGGCCGGCGCTTTTGTGGGAGGGCCGGAAGGCCCGAGAGTGGTTGCAAGAACCTCAAATCGGGCCTTCCGGCCCTCCCACAAAAGCGACCATGTTTGTTGTGGCGGTTGCATGCCGATCCTGCGAGCGCATGCGCGGCATCAGTCCAAAAACAAATCCGGCAACAGCGACTTCGTCGGATCGACCGCATACCCCGCGAAATCGTCGACGCCGGCTTCGAGCAAGACGTCTTCGTCGATCAGGAAATGTCCGTGGAAACCGGCGGCTGTGCGGGTCAACACGGCATGCGCGGCGTCGCCCATGATCTCTGGGGTGCGGCAGTGCGCGACTTCGACACCGGGAATCATGTTGATGGCGTCGGTGGCGATCACCGTGCGCGGCCACAACGCATTGACCGCGACGCCCTGCGAGCCGAATTCGGCGGCGAGGCCGAGCGTCACGAAGCTCATGCCCATCTTCGCCAACGTGTAGCCCGTGTGCGGCCCCCACCATTTCGGGTCGAGCGAGGGCGGCGGCGCCAGCGTGAGGATGTGCGGGTTCGGCGCCTGCAGCAAATACGGCAAACACACCTGCGCGCAGAGAAAACTGCCGCGCGCGTTGACTTGCTGCATCAGATCGAAGCGCTTCATCGGCGTGTCGAGCGCGCCGCGCAGCCAGATCGCGCTGGCGTTGTTGACCAGAATATCGATGCCGCCGAACGCGTCCACCGTGGCCGCGACTGCGGCGCGGACCTCGTCCTCTTCGCGGATATCGCATTTCAGGGCCAGCGCGCGGCCGCCCGCGGCCTCCACCGCCGCCGCGGCAGAATGGATCGTGCCGGGCAACTTCGGATTGGGCACTGCGGATTTCGCGGCGATCGCGATATTGGCGCCGTCGCGCGCGGCGCGCAGGGCGATGGCGAGGCCGATGCCGCGCGACGCGCCGGTGATGAAGAGGGTCTTGCCCGAGAGCGTGGTCATCCGAATCTCCTACCGAAACGAGAAATGAGCGATATGCGTTCGCGCCGATCGAACGCCCGCATCAGGGGCACGCCGAGTCCGACGTTCATTCGTGAACGCAGCGCTGAGCGCGGCAAACGGCCGTCGGCGGCGGTGCGCCGCCGTTCGGTCCCGCGCAGTCGCGAACGCTGAGCGCTTGATCGTTCTTGCGCACGTAGGCGCGATTCGCATCGTCGACGTGCGCGGCGGCGACCGCGACCCAACCATGGCACACGAAATGCGTGCTCGTGCATTGCGCGTCTTGGTCGCAGGCGAGAAAACGAGGCTCGACGGTCGCATCGATGCCGTTTTGCGCAACGCCGTTCCGCGCGCAGCCGGCCGCCGAAATCACCGAGCACATCGCCAGGCACATCGCGAACATCGATGCGGAATGCCGGGTTTTTCGGGCTGTGCGTACTCGCATTCGCGGTCTCCTGTGAGCGTCAGGGCTTGGGGCCCTGGCCCTCGTTGTCTTCCCACTTCAGAATTCTCCGCGTAATCACGCGATACACCGGTTTTCCGGTACGGAACCACAGATCGCGCACCCACGAACGTCGCTTGAGCAGGCGGCGTTCGACCGGCGTGAGCGCTTCGGGGCAATAGGTGCGTTTGTGTTTCAGCAGATGCCGCAAATCCTCGCGCGCCAGCAAACGCATCCAGCGCGAACGCGGGGCGCCGCAGGTGGCGAGCTGGAAATCGATGATGGCCGGCGTGCCGTCGGCGAGCACCAGCCAGTTGGCTTCTTTCGCGAGATCGTTATGCGCTAAGCCGCAGCGATGCAGCGCGAGCAGCCGGCGGCGCGCCAAGCGGAAATACGCCCGGTCGCCGTGCGGTGGCCGTTGATACATCGCGGCGCCGTCGAGATAGCTGCGATCGAGCCGGCGGCCGTCCCAGGCCAGCAATTGCGGCACGGCCTCCTGGCCCAAGACGCGCTGCAGACCGCGGGCTTCGCGTCGCGCCAACCACCAGGCCGGCAAGCGCAGCCACAGCGGCACAAAAGCCAGATCGCGGCGCACGAACAGGCCCGCCGCGCCGCGCATCAACGCGATTCGGCCGAAGCTATCGGCTTTGAGGGCTTGCACTTCGACGGCGTCGGCGGAGATGCGCGCATTCATCGGTGCATTCTAGGGCCTGCCGACGCTGCGCTGCACAATGCGTGCGTCGAAGCCGATGCATTGCGCGTCGTCATGCCGCGTTGCCATAGAGCGCTGTCATAATCGGCCCATGCAGAACGGATGGCTGGACCACATCGTCGCTTGGATCGGCGCCAATCCCGTCGCCGCCGGCGGCGTGATTTTTCTGATCGCGTTCTGCGATGCGGTGATCGTGCTCGGCATCGTGGTGCCGGCGTTGCCGTTGTTGTTCGCGGTGGGCACCTTGATCGGCCTCGGGCATCTGGACGGCCCCTACGCCCTGCTCTGCGCGGCCGCGGGCGCGTTCGTCGGCGATGCGATCAGTTATTGGGTCGGGTATCGCTGGGGGCCGACGCTGCGCCAACGTTGGCCGTTCAGCCGCTATCCGCAGTTGATCGACCGCGGCGAGCGGTTGTTCCGCAGGCACGGCAGCAAGGGCATTCTCATCGCGCGCTACGTCGGCGCGGTGCGGCCGTTCGTGCCGGCGGTGGCCGGCATGCTGCGGATGCCCTTGAAGCGCTACGCCCCGGCCAGCGCGATCGCCGCATTGACCTGGGCCGGTCTGTTTCTGGCGCCGGGCTGGATCTTCGGCGCGTCCTACGACGCGGTGGCGGCGGTCGCGGATCGCTTGGCGCTGGTGCTGCTGGCGTTGATCGTCCTGTTGGCCTTGGTCTGGGCCGGCGTGCTGTACACCTACCGTTGGTTCGCCGGCCACGCCGATCGCTTGCTCGCGCGGGCCCTGAAATGGACGCACAAACATCCGCGACTGGGCCGATACGCCGATTCGTTGATCCAACCGCATCGGCCGGAATCGGCGTCGCTGGCGATGCTGGCGGTGAGCATGATCGCCATCGGCTGGGCCTCGTTCGCGCTGATCGCCGCGATGCTGGCGCGCGGCGGCCCGCTGGCGATGGATTACCAAGCGCAAGCGACGATGTTCACGCTGCGCAATCCGCTGGCCGACCGCATGCTGGCCGCGCTGGCCTCGCTGGGCGACCCGCAGGTGCTGCTGCCGCCGCTGCTGTTGACCACCGCGTGGCTGTTGTGGCGGCGTCGTTACGCTGCGGCGCTGCACTGGATCGCTGCGGTCGCGTTCGGTTTGGTGTTCACCACCATCATCGGTTTGTCGGTGGACATGCCCAAGCCGCCGACCGCGACCGGCGGTTTCGGCTTCCCGTCGATTCCGATCACCCTGCTCACCATCGTCTTCGGCTTTTTCGCGGTGCTGATCGCACGCGAGTTGCCCGGTAAGCAGCGGGTCTGGCCCTATTTGGTCGCAGGCATCGCGGTCTCGCTGTTGGGCTTCGCGCGGCTGTATTTCGGCGCGCATTGGCTCAGCGACATCATCGGCGGCATGTTGTTCGGCATCGCCTGGTTGCTGATTCTCGGCATCGCGTATCGGCGCCACATCAAACGTTCGTTCTGGATGCGACCGCTGGCGGCGATCTTCTACGGCAGTTTCGCGCTCGCCGCGCTGTGGCATGCGCCGCGCAGCATCGACGATGTGCTCGGCCGCTTCGTCGCGCCGCCGCCCACGCAAGTGATGGATCGCATCGCATGGTGGGACGAGGAGTGGCTCGCGCTGCCTGCGCAACGCGACGAACGCGCGGTGGATCGGCGCTGGCCGCTGGACGTGCAGATCGCCGGCCCCTTGGACCTGGTGCAACTGAAGCTGCACAGCCGAGGCTGGCAGACTCAACCGCAAGCCGATTGGGTGGGCACGTTGGGCTTGCTCGATCCCAAGCGCCCGCTGTCGCGACAACCGGTGCTGCCCGCGACATTGGCCGCCGAAGCCGAAACGCTGTTGCTGCGGCGCCCGGGGGCAACGCCGAACACCTTGTACGTGCTGCGCATTTGGCGCGCGCCGGTGCTGTTGGAAGACGGGCAACCGCTGTGGATGGGGACGACGCAAACACTGCGCTTCAAACGCCCGATCCGCGGTTTCGGCTTATGGATGCCTGAACCCGGCGACGCCGCGGCGCGCGAACGACTGCGCGCCGATTTGGAGGGGTTGCCGATGGCGGAATCGAACCGCCCACAGAACGGCCCCAGAGTGCTGCGCATTCGCAGCGATATGGTCGAACCGCGGGTGGATTGACGCGTTCGGATGGCTTAGCTCGGGCCGAAGTATTCAAACCAATCCGTACTGAACACGCGGCGCGCGGCGAAGGCGCCGCTTCACTTCATGGCATCTCGGCCAACAACCGATCCATGCGCGCATGCGGGTCGTCGATCGCCAGCAACGCCACGCGCTGCGCATCCGTCAGCGGTAACACTTCGGCCAAGCGCCAGCTCACCCACGCCGCTTCCTCGAACCGCGCTTTCGGCGCAGCGGCATGTTCGCCGCCGATTTGATCGAGGATTCGCTGCAGCGCGATGCCGAGCAAGGCATGTTCCGGCCGCAATTCGTCGTCGGATTCGGGCTCGCGCCACTCGATCTCGCCGACCACCAAACCGTTGGCTTGCGTGCGCGTGCTCGCGACCCGGAAACGCCGCATGCCGCGCACACGCAGCGCGAGCAAACCGTCGTCTGTGCGATCGAAATCCTCGATCCGCGCTTCGGTGCCGAATTCCGCGGGCACCGCCGGTGCGCCGGCTTCGGCGCCATCGACGATCATGCACACGCCGAACCCCGTGCCGTCGCGCGCGCAATCGCGCACCAGATCGAGATAGCGCGTCTCGAATACGCGAAGGCCCAACGCGCCGCCAGGCATCAGCACCGTGCGCAGCGGGAACAGCGGCAGCGATTCGTGCGGGCTGTCGAAGTCGCTCACGGCGGCGGATCCGTATCTGCGACCGCGACCGTACTCTCGTCCGCTAGGTCTTCGCAATCGTCCTCGGCGCGTTCCCCGTAAATATCGAAGCCGAGCGATAAGCGCAGATCGGCGCAGACGCGCTGCAACTCCGGCGACAAATCGAACCCGCAATTGAATGCTTCGAGGAAGAACCCGATGAAGAACTCCGCCCTGCCGCCTTCGTTCGCGATCGATTCGAACAGCGCGCGGTGCGGCGACAGGGCCCGCGCTTGCGCATCCAGAAATTCGGACACGTCCAGCACCGGGTCGTGGCCGAGATCGCGATACCAGTACGAGACCTTTGGCACGACCGGCATGACACGGCCTTTGCGAACCCGAGGCTGCCCGGCGATATCGACCGCATCGGGCATCATCCCCAACACCTCGGTGAAACGATCCGGATGCGCCGTGGAATGCCAAATCCGTAGCGACACCGTGTAGCGATAGTTCCGAGGCACCTTCGCTCGCTCCTTCGCGACGCCGCGTTCGCTAGCCGGCCAACTGCGCCAGGAACTTGCGCGGCGCGCCGTCGAAACCGCCGTTGGACATGAACACGACGTGGTCGCCCTCGCGGGTGAGCGCGCGCAGCGTGGCGATCAGCGAGTCGGCGGTCGGCGCGGTGCGCGATTCGCCGCGCACGTGCGCCATCACTTTCGATGCGTCCCAAGACAGTTCCGGGCGATGCAAAAACACCACCGCATCGGCGGCGTCGAGCGACGGCGCCAGCGCATCGGCATGCGCGCCAAGGCGCATCGAATTGCTCCGCGGTTCCATCGCCACCACGATCCGCGCATCGCCGACTTTGGCGCGCAAACCGGCCAGCGTGGTCGCGATCGCAGTCGGATGATGCGCGAAATCGTCGTAGACGGTGATGCCCTGCGCCTCGCCCAGCACTTCGAGGCGACGCTTGACGCCGCGGAAGCGCGCCAGCGACGGCATCACCGACGCGGGATCGACGCCGACGGCATGACATGCCGCCAGCGCGGCCAAACCGTTCAGGACATTGTGATCGCCGAGCATCGGCCACTCCACAGTGCCGATCTCCTGCCCGTGATGCAGCACCGCGAACGCGCTGCCGTCCTGATGCAGCAAGCGCGCGCCCCAGTCGTACGCATTCGCGGCCATGCCATCGCGCAGCAAGCCGAAGCGTTCGACCGGCGTCCAACAGCCCATCGCCAACACTTCGCGCAAACGCTCGTCGTCGCCGTTGACGATCAAACGGCCGCGACCGGGCACGGTGCGCACCAAATGATGGAATTGGCGCTGGATCGCGGCCACATCCGGAAAAATATCCGCGTGGTCGTATTCCAGATTATTGAGAATCGCCACCAGCGGCCGGTAATGCACGAACTTGCTGCGCTTATCGAAGAACGCGGTGTCGTACTCGTCGGCCTCGACCACGAATTCGCGACCTTCGCCAACGCGCGCGGAGGCGTCGAAATCCTCAGCCACGCCGCCGATCAAAAAACCCGGCTTGCGTCCCGCCTGCTCCAACAGGAAGGCCAATAGCGTGGTGGTGGTGGTTTTGCCGTGCGTGCCCGCCACCGCCAACGTGTCGCGACCGGGCAGCACGTACTCGCGCAACCACGCCGCACCGGAGGTGTAGTGCAAGCCGCGGTCGAGCACGTGCTCGACCGCCGGGTTCCCGCGCGACAGCGCATTGCCGATCACGATCTCGTCGCAGTCCGCCGAGATGTTGTCGGCTGTGTAGCCCTGCCGCAGCACGATACCGAGCCGTTCGAGCTGCGTGGACATCGGCGGATACACCGCCTGATCGCTGCCCTCGACCGTATGCCCGAGTTCGCGCGCCAACGCGGCGACGCCGCCCATGAAGGTGCCGCAGATGCCCAGAATATGTAATTTCAAGATCGTCGCTCGGTTGGGTAGCGGCTCGCGAGTTCGGTGCCGGGCGCCTCGCGCGCGCCTCGTTCCGAAGGGATGGAGTCGTTTGAAATCGAATGGAACATGCGGAATGGTATCGGATCGATGCGCGGGAGGCATCCGCGACGCCGCCGCGATCAACGCCGCCAGACCTCCGGGGCCCACAGCATCGGCATCGCCTGTTTCAGGCGATCGACCCATCCTTCCAAGTCGGGATCGACCCACGGATATTCCACGGCGAACGGCAGCCAATCGATATCCACGAAATTCTCCTCGAACGCGTCTTCGAACGATCCATCGAACAGCCCCTTCCGCCAATACTCGCCATTTTCTTCGCAGACGGTCGCGACCATGCGGTCGAGCAACGGCTGCGGCAAGGAATAGCGCTCCGCCAACATCACAGCATCGTAAAGGTCTTTTCCCTGCGGGTACGCGTCGGTCAACAGCCATAACAATTTCCACGCCAGCGACAATTCCGGCGACGCCGCCGAGAGCGCGATTTCGCGATGATCCGATGTCGGGATCGACACCGGCATCGGCGGCTCCCATGGCGTTTCGCCGAAGACGAAGTCGCACTGCACTTTCAGTGGCGGCAGACCGGCGATCGTGCCGATGAACGTCAGGCGCATGCCGTCGGCGCGTTCGTAGGTCCAGATCGGGTCGCGCGCGACCTGTTCGGGGCCGACCGTCGCCTCGCCCACTCGCCTTTGTTCGGTGAAGCGCTGGGCGATATCGCTCAACATCGCTTCGGTTTCGTCGCAGGTCGATGTCCAGCCGGGGGCCAATACGACCCAATCGATATCGCCAGGCGATCGCGCCTCGTCTCCGAGAAAGAGCTTGAGCAGCGCGCTGCCGCGCAGCATCGCATGCCCTTTCCATCGAGACTCGGCGACGACTCGCATCGCGTGTTCCAGCAATGCAGTTCGCGCCGCCCACCATCGGCGACGATCCGCGTCGGACGCGAATGCCGGGTCGCCCTCGCGGTAACCGGCGGAATAATTGCGCAGGGCCGGGTCGAAGATCGCGGGGCCGCCCATCTGCGCCAATCGGTAGGCATGGGGATAATTCGAATCGGGCCGGTCGACGGGTCGATGCGCATGGGCCATCCGTTCGGCCACCTGTCGCTGGAAGCGCCGAAAACGTTCGCGCGATGTCTCCTGCGGTATCGCTTGCTTCGGAAGCGGGCGTGTCGCGTCGATCCCGTCCGCCGAGGACTTCGGGGGCTTCGGGGGCAGCGACGGCGCCGCGTCCGTCCGCGTTTTCGAATCGCGTCTCCACCAGCCGCCGAACCAGGATTTCATCGCGCGTCTCCCGGCAACCAGCCCGCGTCGATCGTGAGGTTGCTGTCGTACACCACATATTCGATCTCGGACGAGAGAAGCTGGCGCACATGCGGCATCAGCGCATCCCGCAATGCCTTTGCATCGCGCGCGATGCCCTCGACGCCGCCATCGCGACGCCGCAGCGTCGCGAAGCGTTCCTGACATCCATCCGTCCGCACGCGCCGCGCATTACGCGACAGATGCCCGCCGTGCGTCATCACGACCGTCGCGAGGGCTTCGATATCGGCGCGCTCGTCCAACAAGAATTTGCAATGGCACTCGAAATAGTGCTCGGGCCGCACGCAAGCCCCGAACTGCGGCACACCATGGTTCGTCGGCGCCGCTTCGATCTTCATTCGTACGACATGGATCCCAGCTTCGCGCAAGTCGTCGGCGACTTTTCCCGCCGCCCGCACTTGCGACTCGAGCGCGCCGCGCGCGCGCCAACTCAGCATCGGCTGCGACGGCGACACGCCTCGCGGCAGCACGATATGCGTGAATTTGATCCCGTGGGTCTGCGCGAAGCGGGCCGCACGATCGGTATCCCCTTCGATTCGCGCGGCGATAGTGAGGTGAATTTCGAATTCGTCCTCGCGATCGCAGGGTCGCTCGGACGTCATGGGCCGCGACGCCGTCGCAAAACCCGTCGGGCGAGATCGGCAGTCGCCGCGATCCGCGGAGTCGATCGAGTCCGCATCGGGAACGCTCTAACCCACCTCCGCGCCCGCCGAAATCGCCTCCACGATCCGCGTGAACACCTCGTCCATCGAGCCTTCGCCGTCGACGACTTTCAGGGTGCCGCGTTGGCGGTAGAAGTCGATCACCGGGGCGGTGACATCGTTGTAGATGGTCAGTCGGTTGCGCACCGCTTCGGGGGTGTCGTCGGCGCGGCCTTCGGCTTTGGCGCGACCGGCGAGACGTTCGACCAGTTTCTCGGTGTCCACGTCCAGTTGCACTGCGTGGTCCATCGGCTGGCCGATGCGGGCGAGCAGTTGGGTCAAGGCATCGGCTTGGGCGAGATTGCGCGGGTAGCCGTCGAGGATGAAACCGCCGGCCACATCCGGGCGCGAGAGTCGGTCTTCGAGCATGCCCAGAAGGATCTCGTCCGAGACCAAGTCGCCGCGGGCCATCACCGCTTTGGCCTGCAGGCCCAGCGCTGAGCCGGCCGCCACTTCGGCGCGCAGCAGGTCGCCGGTCGAGATATGCGGCACCTGCAGGTGGTCTTTGAGTCGCACCGCTTGAGTGCCTTTGCCCGATCCGGGGGCGCCGAGGAGAACCAATCGCATCGCATGCTCCATCAGAAGAGAAACCGGGGCCGGGCGCCGAAGGCAGCCGCTGGGCCATGACCTCCCCAGCTTAACCGGTCGCCGCGCCGCGCCCAACCCGTCTACGACCAAAATCGAACGGTCGCTGCAGGGGCCGGATGGCCGCGGCGAGGTTCTCGGCGCCGGGGGTCGGCGCGTCGCGAATTCGCGGCTAGACTGCTGCCCCACGGCCGCGTCCGCTTCGCCGCGAACGGCCGCCTTCCCCTCTCTTCCTGCGACCGACTCCCATGGCAACCGGAACTCTGCTCTACGCCCAATCCGGCGGCGTCACCGCCGTCATCAACGCCACCGCATCGGCCGTGATCGCCGAAGCCCGCGCCCGCAAGATCAAAGTCCTGGCGGCCCGCAACGGCATTCTGGGCGCGTTGCGCGAAGACCTGATCGACACCTCGAAGGAATCGGCCGCGGCGATCCGCGCCCTGGCCCACACCCCGGGCGGCGCCTTCGGCTCATGCCGGGTGAAGCTCAAATCGCTGGAGCAGGACCGCGCGAAGTACGAGCGCCTGCTCGAAGTGTTCAAAGCGCATAACGTGCGCTACTTCCTCTACAACGGCGGCAACGATTCGGCCGACACCGCGCTGAAGGTCTCGAAACTGGCCGCCGAATTCGGCTACCCGGTGACCTGCATCGGCGTGCCCAAGACCATCGACAACGACCTGGCCGTCACCGATTGCTGCCCGGGTTTCGGTTCGGCCGCGAAATACACCGCCGTCTCGGTGCGCGAAGCCGCGCTGGACGTGGCCGCGATGTCCGAAACCTCCACCAAGGTCTTCGTGTACGAAGCCATGGGCCGCCACGCCGGTTGGCTGGCTGCCGCTGCGGGCCTCGCCGGCAACGGCCCAGACGAAGCACCGCATCTGATTCTGTTCCCCGAGCGCGCCTACGACGAAGCCGATTTCTTGTCCAACGTGAAGAAAGTGGTCGAACGCGTCGGCTACTGCGTCGTCGTCGCCTCCGAAGGCATCCACACCGCCGACGGTACCTTCGTCGCCGATGCCGGCGGCGGCAAAGACGCCTTCGGCCACACCCAGCTCGGCGGCGTGGCCTCGTATCTGGCCGGAAAAGTCAAAGACGAACTCGGCTACAAAGTGCATTGGACGCTGCCCGATTATCTGCAGCGCTCTGCGCGTCATCTCGCCTCGAAGACCGACGTCGATCAAGCCATGGCCGCAGGCAAGGCCGCGGTGCAATTCGCATTGAAAGGGTTGAACTCGACGATGCCGGTGATCAAACGCGTCTCCGATGCGCCGTATCGCTGGAAGATCGAAGCCGCGCCGCTGGAAAAAGTCGCCAACCACGAAAAAGTAATGCCGGCGAATTTTCTGCGCAAAGACGGCTACGGCATCACCCCCGCTGCGCGCAAATACCTCGAACCGCTGATTCGCGGCGAAACCCCGCCGCCCTACGGCCGCGACGGCATTCCGAAATACGTGACCTTGAAGAATGTCGCGATCAAGAAGAAATTGCCGGTGTGGAAGGGCTGAGCCAGCCGTTTCGCGACGCCAATGTGAAATGAATTTGATGTTCGGCGAACGCCGAAGACGCTGTCGTGCGCGAAGGGTTCCGCGTCTGCGTGTGTGTCATACTTCGGCTCAAACAGGGGGATTTTCGATGTCGACACTATTTCGCGCGATGGCGATGTTTTCGCTTTCGCTCTGCGCGTTCGGCGCGCTCGGACAGGACCCCGCGCCGTCCGCCGCATGTTGCACATTGGCCGACGGCACGATCATCGAACTCGAAATCGCCGAACCGCTCAGCACCAAGACCGCGCAGCGCGGGCAGCGTTTCAAACTGCGATTGGCGACGCCGCTTTACGCAGGCGAGACGCTGGTGCTTCCCGCGGGTATCGAAGGCGTCGGCGAAATCGTCCACGCCGACCGCGCGCGCGCCGCCGGCAAACCCGGCGAATTGTTGTTGGCCGCCCGCACGCTGAGCGGGCCCGATGGCGAGATCAAATTGCGCGGTTTCAAGTTCGGCGGCAGCGGCGAGAACCGCACCACGGCCGCGTTCTGGATTCCGCTCGGCTTCTTCGTTCGCGGCGGTCAGGTCGAAGTGCCGGTCGGCGCGCGCGCCCATGCCAAATTGTCTGGAGCGCATACGTTCTCGGGCGCCGCTGCGGCAGCTTCCGGTGCGACGCCGCCGGGCGTCGCACCCGCAACGCCCGATGCGACCGTCGTCGCCCCCTCTTCCCCCGATCCGGCGCGCGACACCGCGCCGGCCAACGGTGGCGCGGATACGCCACAACCTCGCCCTTGATCGACGTTCACCCTTCAGTCTCTTTACAGGAATTCCCGCATGCATCGTTTCAAGAAAGCCGCTCTCGTCCTCGCGCTCTCGGGCGCAGCGTTCGCCGTTCACGCACAAGACGCCGCGACCGCGCCTCCGGCCGTGCAAACCGAAACGGTGGCGCCCGCCGCCGCGCAAATGGCGCCTGCCGAAGCGCTTCCCGAAGGCATTGCCGCACCGCCGGAAGGCATGGGTCAGATCGTCTTCTTCCGCCCGAGCAAAATGTTGGGCGCGGCGATCGGCTTCATCGTCCGCGAAGGCGAAGAGGAACTCGGCAAACTGCGCAATGCGACGTATTTCGTACACGCCACCACGCCGGGTCAGCACAGCTATGTCGTGCACTCCGAAGCCAAGGACGTGATGAATATCGAAGTCGAAGCCGGCGAGACGTACTTCGTCTCCGGCAGCTTGAGCATGGGCGTGCTGGCGGGCCGTCCGAACCTGTCGCCTTCGGATCATTCGACGTTCGAAGCCGCTGCGAAGAAATTGAAACCGTCGAAGCCGCTGAAGCCGAAAAAGTAAGTCTCGGCAGAAACATCGCGCGTTTCGCGAAGAAGGCCGCTCACGCGGCCTTCTTTCTTTTCGCGCATCGCCCCCGTCGGGTCAAGCGTCCTTCATCGCTGTCGAAACGGTGCCGATGGCACGTTGCTTGGATCGGGCGCCTTCCGACGGAACAGCGCGCACGGCGGTGTCGGCGAGCGCATGCGCCACCGCCATCCGCAACATCGCAGGCGCGACGTACGCGCGATGCGTCCGATCGATCAAACGCATGTAGAGGTGGCCGAACACATTGCGATTGCGCACGCGCGTGCCGAGCGAAAAGCGCGCATCGCCGTTCGGCAGCAGTTCCACCGCCGCGCAGGACCGAAATCGCAGATGCTTGTCGTCCGCACCGAGGACGACTTGCGCGCAGCGATCCGCCGCATCTACAGACTGCCCGAGCACCGGGTAGCGATCCGCGAACCGTTGCGGCGCATCGCCCAATAACGACGACACTGGGCATCCCAGCGGCGAGGTTCGCAGCCCCAACGGTTTCACCAACGCGTTGCGGAACGACATCAGCCGCGACACGCCGCTGGGGCGATTGCGCAGAAATCCTTCGAGCAAATCGGCGAGCAACGCGCTGGCCGAGGCCGAAGGCAATTCGCCCGCCGGAATCTGCAGCGTGAAGTGGTCTTGATGGTCGAAACCATCCGCGAACTGGTGTCGCAGCAACGCATGCGCAGGCGGCGCATCGTGCGCGCGCACCGGCCGCGCGCGCGGCTCGACCAAGAACCCGACCGGGCGTCGCCATCTCGCCAACGCGCCGCGCACGCGCCCCGAAACGCGACGCGTGCGGGCACAGAATCGGCCGCGCATCGAGGTCGTCGCGGCTTTCAGCGACAAGGCGACCGTCGGAACCGCATCGGCATCGATCGCGGGCAGCAAAGCGGCCACGTCATCGGGCAATGTCTCCGTGAGCGTCGGAATATCGGCGGCATCGGCGAGCACCTGCGCGCGTTGCGCAGGCGCCAAATCTCCGCCCAACTCGTTGGTGTGACACGACAGCGCGAATAAGGCCGGATGGCCCGCATCGCGGTCCAGCGGCAAGAATTGATGCCATGTGCCGCCGCCGAAGCGCACGGTGAACAGGCTGTCGGGCGGAATCTCGACGTGCCGCAACGCGTCGACGAAGGCGCGAGGATCGCGTTCGATCTGCGCCGTGGACGCGGTCGAGAACCGGAGGAGTGCGCCGCCGCTACCGGAAATCGCGGTGAACACGCGATGGCCGGCATGGCGATGAAACGGATGTCCTTGTGCGCCGACCACGAAGCTGTAAAGCGAACTGGCGTCGCCGCGTTCGAAATCGGTACCACCGATGCGCGCCGACGGTTCGTCCAAGGCGTCGACGTAGCTGTCGTGACCGCGCTGCAACGCCGCGGTGGCGGCGATCAACGGGCTGCCGGCACCGATGCCGATTTGCGCGATCAATATGACCTCGACCGGCAATCCGCCCGAACACGAAGGCAAGCGCACGGTCGGAAAGGTATCGATTTTGCGCGTCGTGCGGTCCGCCGAGCTTCGATCGGCGACGGCGGGATGAGCGGGACGACGACTCATGGGACGCTCTCCTCGCCCGCGTCGGCGACGCCTGCATCGGTTTTCCCGCCGCGCGCCCGCCGTTTGCTCTCCCGCTTCAACGGACCGGCGACCGGGCACACCTCCGCCGCCCAGGCGAAGATCGTGTTGGTCAGCCGCTCGGGCACCAGCTTGAAATAGACGAATTGCCCGCGTTTCTCGCGCTGGATCAAACCGGCGTCCTCGAGAATGCGCAAATGGCCCGAGAGGGCCGGCTTGCTGAAGTCGAACCGGGCGGCGATCTCGCCGGCGGTCAGCTCGCCCTCGTTGAGGTAGGCGAGGATCTTGCGGCGTGCGGTGGAAGCGAGAGCTTCGAAGACGCGTTCCATAGGACACCCGTTCGTTAATTAAGTAATTACCTAATTAATGTCCTGCATTCTCGCCCTTTCTGTCAAGCACCCCCAGAAAGCGACCGACATCGCGTCGCCCAGCGGGCGATCCCGGCTCGACCCACCGGCCTCGCTGCCCCAGATGGACGACAACGCCCCGGATCCTTTCGCCGACCGAAGCTGGCGCACCCTACCCCACCACCACTCGATTCCGCCCCTCGCGTTTCGCCCGATATAGCGCGTCATCGGCGCGTTTGAGCAGGGACTCGCTATCGGGGTCGGCAGCGGTCAATTCGACCACGCCGAAGCTCGCCGAGAGATGCGCGTCTTCCGCAGCGCCGTCCAAACGCGCGGATTCGACGTCGCTGCGCAGGCGCTCGGCCATGCGTTCGGCGTCCGCCAGCGTCGTCGCGGGCAAGACGACCAGAAATTCCTCGCCGCCGATGCGGCCGACACGGTCCTCGGCGCGCAAACCGTTCGCGACGAGTTGCGCGACCGAGGCCAGCACGCGATCGCCCGCGCCGTGACCGAATCGGTCGTTGATGCGCTTGAAGTGATCGACGTCGAACGCGATCAGCGCCAACGGCGTGCGCTTCTCGATCGCCGCCGCGAGTCGTTCGTCGAGGTATTCGAGGATATGCCGTCGGTTGGGAAGCCCGGTCAGATCGTCGGTCATCGCCAAAACGCGCATCGTCCGGTTCCGTTGCAATTGCAGCAGGGCCATCGTGCCCAGCAACAACAACAGCGCGCCGCAAAGCGCGATCACCGCGCGCTGCAAGTTGCGGACGCGACGCGCGCTTTCCAGTTCGGCGCTACTGCGGCGGTTCTCGGCCTGCAATTCGGCGTTCTGTTCTTCTTTGCGCGCGGCGTCGAACTGCACCCGCAACCGCGAGGTGCGCTCCTTTCGCAGCCGCCGCTCTAGCTGCGACTCGACTTCGCGCAAGGCCTGGGCTTGAAGATAGGCCGCGCGCCAATCGCCGCGCGCCGCCGAAATTTCCGCGCGCTCGGCATAGACGAACGCGAGATAACGGGTATTGTCGTACGTGCGGTAATGCTCGCGGGCCAGTTCGATCGCGCGCATCGCTTCGTCGAGACGGCCGAGCCGGCGCAACGCCGTGGCGCGCGTGATCCGCGTCCGCGCCAGCGCATCGGCGTTCCCGGTTTCGGCGTAGTAAGCCATGGCCCGATCGATCAAGGGCAAGGCTTCGTCCGCGTTGCCTTGCGCGGTGAGAACGCGGCCGATCGCGCGCTCCTCCTCCACCACCGCCTCGCGGTCGCCCAACGCACGGTCGATCTCCATCGCGCGCCGAAAATCGCGCAAGGCGGATTCGTATTCGCCTTTTTCTTCGTAAGCGGAGGCGATGTTGAACAATGCCGTGGCGACCGCGCCCTTCGCGCCGGAGGCGGAATCGCTTTTCAGCAGCTCGCGGTAGTATTCGATCGCCTTATCGAATTCGCCGACGTGCGGGTCGCTGTAGAGGTTCGCCATCGCGTTGAGCGTGTAGCGTCTGCCGCCTTTTTCGCCGATCTCGGCATACAAGTCGTACGCGCGATTCAAATCGACCAATGCGTCGTCGTAGCGGCCTTGGTAATGGCGATTTTCGCCGCGATACGCGAACGCATCGGCGATCGCCTCTCGATCGTCGGACGCTTGCGCGGCGGCCATCGCGCGTTCGTAGATGGTCGCCGCCGCCGCCATATCGCCCGCGACTTCCGTGGCGTAGGCGCGGCAGGTCAGGAAGCGCGCTTTCGACAACCCGTTTTGTTCTTCCGCGGCCATGCGCAAGCCGGATGCGGACAGTTCCAGGGCACGCGCCGCGGAGAACCCGCTGTAGCTCATGCACCGATGCGCCTCGATCTCGCGCCGCAACGCGATGTCGGCATCGGTGCCGAGCGCGGATAACGCGCGTTCGGACAGCGTCGCGGACATCCGCAAGTCGGTTTCGTAGGCGCGTTTGGCTTGCGCGTACAAGGCCCGCGCGGTCTTCTCGCCTTGCGCGTAGGACGGAAACGCGAGCGCGATCAAGACGACAGCCGAAAAAACCCGCACACAGGCGCGCGAGAAAGCCTCTGCCGTACGCAGCTTGGTTTTCGCGAGACGATTCGCGATGTGCGCCGTCATCAGCGAGCGTCCGGCGGATCGGTCAGCCGAAATCCGCGGATGCTGCGCTCGGGATCGCCCCGTCGATAACTAAGCCGACCTCGGTGGTCTTTCGGATCATGCGCATGCTGCCCCCTGCAGATTCGCTTTCGATCGCGCCGGTCGACGCCTCGAAGTCCGGCGCCGGCTTCCATCCGACCGGCGAAATGACGGAAGCGCGTTCCGCCCGATTGTAGTCACAGCCGCTCCGCAAACGCGCGACGCCGGTTCCGGAAGTCGGCGAATGTTCGAGCCGCGAGGGGCGAATTCGGGGCCGCCGAAGCGACGCAGCGCAGGTTCATCAGAGATAAGCAGGGCATTTCCGACAAGCGGTCGGAATTTGCGGCTTCTTCTAGACAATTTGTTCTAGACAAAATGTTCTAGATCGAATACGGTGCGTCCATCCTGATCGTCGCGACGCTCCGATGCCGAATTCCCGCCCTCTTCCGAAACCCACGCCCGCCGAATTGGATCTCCTACGCCTGCTGTGGCGACTGGGGCCGAGCACCGTGAAGCAAGTCCACGAAGCGCGCGCGCTGGAGCGGTCCGATGCCGCCTACGCCACGGTCTTGCGCATGCTGCAGATCATGCACGGCAAAGGTTTGCTGACCCGCGACGAGCGCCAGCGTTCGCACGTCTACGCCGCGGCGGCGGCGCAGGATTCGCTGCAGACCAACTTGCTGCAGGACCTCATCCAAAAAGCGTTTTCCGGTTCCGGAAAAGCCTTGGTGATGACCGCGTTGCGGGGCCATGTGACCGATGAGGAACGCGCCGAAATCCAACGTTTTCTCGAGGAATCCGACGATGATCGTTGAAACGACGTTCGCCGACGCGGTGACCGGTGCGTTCGCGCAAGCCTGGATCGCTCCGCTCGGGCGCGCGCTGCTGGAGTCGTTGTGGCAAGGCGCCGCGATCGGCGTGGCCGCATGGTTCGCGCTCGCCGCGCTGCGCGATGCGAAGCCGCAAACGCGCTACGCCATCGCGTGCTTCGCGTTGCTCGCCTGTCTGCTGGCGCCGTTGAGCGCCTTATGGCGTTACGCAGCGGATGACGGTGCGCGTACGGCAACGATGCATGCGGCGGCGATCGAAACGCGGATCGGGGCGCCGACGGACCTGTCGGCCATCGCACCGAACACGACCGTACCGAGCGCGGCCGTTTCGTCTTTATCCACGATGCGGACGCATTGGTCGGCGTCCATCGACGCGGGATTGCCGTGGATCGTCGCCGGTTGGTCGATCGGCGTGCTGTTCATGTTGTTGCGTTTGTGCGCGGGTGCGGTGTGGGTGCGACGCTTGCGCAACAGCGCAGCGGTCGTCGTCGATGCCGCCCTGTTGGCGCGATTCGAAACGCTGCGACTGCGGATGCGCGTCGGGCCTGGCGTGCGCTTGCGCGCTTGGACGTGCGACACCGTCGCCTCGCTGCGCCCGGCCATCGGCGCACTGATCGGACCGCTCGCCGCAGGCGTCGTCGCTCCCGTCGTCATCGTGCCGACCGCGCTGATCGCGCGCATGCCCGTCGATCTGCTCGAAGCGCTGATCGCGCACGAATTGGCGCATATCCGTCGTCGCGATTATCTCGTCAATCTTCTGCAAACACTGGTCGAAACGCTGCTGTTCTACTACCCCGCGGTGTGGTGGTTGTCGCGCCGCATCCGTCACGAACGCGAATTGGTCGCCGACGCGCTCGCCGCCGCCGCGATCGGCGCACCGCGCACGCTGGCGCTGGCCTTGGCCGAACTGGATCGCTTGCGCGCCGAAGACGAACGCGCGGCCCGAACGACCGACGATCCCAGCGCTTTCCCGATCACGCTTTCGCTCGCCGCCCACGGAGGCTCTCTCATGTCGCGCATCCAACATCTCATCGCTCCCAAACGCCCGGCGTTTAGCGCCGGCATCGCGCTGCCCTCGATCGGTTTGATCGCCGTGTGCGCCGCGTGTCTCGCTTACGCGCAATCGGAACAGCCCGCGCAACCGGCCGACAAAACGATCGCGGCGCACGCGAACAACGCTCCGACATCGAGCGCCGCGCGCGACGCTCTGCCCCGCCCCGACGAAACGGCGCAGGCGAGAGGCGCGACAGGCCTGGTTTTCAACGGCGATGCCCTCGACGGCGATGCCTTCGCCGATGCCGGCGATGCAGGCTACAGACATCAAGGCTATGCGTTGATTCGGCACGGCGAGCGCGGATTCGCGATCTCCGGCGATCTGGAGCACATCGACGACATCCGCGCAGCCAAGTCGCGGATCGACGGAGACTTCGTGTGGTTCCAGCGAGACGGTAAGCCTTACGTCGTGCGCGATCCGGCGACGTTGGCGCGCGTTCGCGCCATCTGGGCCAAAAGCGAAGACAGCGAACGGCGTCTGGAAGCCATGAGCCGCGAGATGGAGGCCAAAAGCGTCGAGCTGGAAGCGCTGGCCGAGGGTATTTCGGCGCAGGAAGTCGAACAGGCCAGGCTACAGGACCACATCGCATCGCGCGTCGCCGAGATCAGACAAACCATCGAACAGCAGCAGTGGCACGAACAGCAGGCCGAACTCGCGAACGTCAACGCGCAGATCGCGGCGCGAGCGGCGACGCGACGGGGCGGCGCACCGGATGCGGCGGCCGAGCGCGAGATCGCGGCGCTGGAGGCGCGCAGCGAAGAATTGGAAGCGCAAATAGAAGCGCAAAGCGAAGCGATGGAAGCGGAGGTCGAGGCGAAAAGCGCAGCGCTCGAAGCGGAGATGGCGAGCGAAATAGCGCCGATCGAACGCCGAGTCGAAGCGCGGATGGAAGCCGCGGCCAAACCGCTGGAAGCGCTAGGCGAAAAGATGGAGGCGCTCGGCGAGGAACACGAACGCATCATGACGCAGGTCGATCGCGATATTCACCTTGAGCTCGAACGCGCGATGCGCGAGAACCTCGCCGCGCCGGCGCCGCGCGGCGACGCGAAACAGTAAGCATGCGGGGCGAGGGACGAGGCCCGCATCGCGGGCCGATCGCCGACGCGCGCGACGATCATAGCGATGATCGCGCGCGCCGGTGCGGACTCAGCGCAACCACATCCTCGCGCTGCGCGGCGGCAGACTGAACGTGTAGTTGGCGTTACCGATATTGACGACGCTGCCGGAACCGGTGGTATCGGTGTAATTCGCGTACCACCACAACACGCTGTTGTTCATATTCACCGGCGCATTGACCGTACTGCCGCACTTGTTGATGCCGACGATGCCCAAGCTGCCGCGACGGAAGACGATATGGCATGACCCGTGCGACAGCACCTGCATGTCCGTTCCCTGCACGGCGTTGTGGAATCGGATCATGCCCTTGATGTCGTTGCGTCTGAAGGCGTTGACCCAACGGTTGTCGCCGCTCTCGTTGTTGTCGGAATACACCATCGGCTTACCGCCGTTGCGTCCGAACAGATATGCGTACGCCAAGGTTTCGTCGGTGGGGTCCATCAACGCATAGCGAAACCCGCTGTTGTTGGGGATATCGTGGGTCACGACGAAAGTGAGCGCCCGTGCGCCCTGCAGGGCTTGACCGTAAGCGCCTGGATCGACGAGCGAACTCATACTGCCGCTGGGAGAGAACGCGTTGCGCAGTTGGGTCTGCAGCGGGAAATCGTAGGCCGCGTGATTGGTGTTCTGAAGATAGGGCTGCAGAAAACGATCGTATTCGAGCGTTCCCGAACCGCCGCCGGTGATGATTTCGCCGAAGACATACGTTCCGTTCTTGATGTCGGTCGTCAGCACGCTGTTGAGGTGCGCGAGCGGCATATGCTTGGCCGCATCGATACGAAACCCTTTGACACCGATGAGTTTGAGCTGCCGCAGATACTCTTGCTGCTGCGAAATCACCCAGGTATTGGCCTTCAAATCCGGCAGCCCGACATCACCGCCGCCGCCGCACAAGCGCCAGTTCTGCACCTGCCATACGTCGTTATAGTCGGCGATGCAGCGCGTTTCGCCGAAGTCGCCCGCGCTGAGAAAATTGAAACCCAAATTGCCGAACAGTCGAATGCCGTTGTAGTAAGCGGTGTTGCCGGCGTAAGCGCTCAATAGGGCGGCGCCGGGGTAATTGAGATCGCTCCGCTTGTAGGCCTCGTTGGCCATATGGTTCATCAGCACATCGGCGTAGACGTGGACGCCCTGCGCGTTGAGCGCGGTCACCATCGAGCGGAACGCCGCGGTGTCGCCCAACGGATGGTGAACGAGGCGATAGTCCTGCGGCTGATAGCGCGCCCACCAGGCGGGGCCTTCCGATTTGTAAGCGGGCGCGACCAGCACCGCTTTGTACCCGGCAGTTTTGATTTCGGCCGCACGGGCCTGCACGTCGGCATAGCGCCAATTGAAAGCGTGCAACACGACATCCGCGCGCGCATTGCTCGCGGCGCCGCCGATCAACAGCAGTGCGGCGAACAAACGGGAAAGCGCGGGACGGACGGGGGTTTTATCGACGAAACGCATGCGAATCCTCCTGAAAGACGAACGAACCCCTGTGGGGGCGGCTTTTTCCTAGCGCACGTCGCGTATCTCGCGACGCGAATCGATGTTCGACACGCCCCTGCTCGCGCACATCGATGCCGCAACGCACTGCGATGAGATGCAGCGCGCGCGGCAAGAGGATGCTAGTGCGCAATCGCGATGCAGCATTCGACGTGAAAACGTATTCAGATCGTCGATCGATACGACTGTGGATCGCCGTCGCAAATGCGTTCGAGTACCCGCATTGCGATGTTGAATATCTCGAACGCGACGCGCGCACGCATGATGAGATCGCGCACACGAACGCGCGCCTGCATGCGCGAGCGCGGCGATTATGCGAACGGGCGGGCTCGGGTCGAAAGCCCGAAAAGGACGTTAGGCTTTACGCAAAAAGCACGTCTTCAAGACGAGGCCTTTGATCTTGTCGGAGTGGCCTTCGATATGTTCCGGGTCATCGGCGATCAGGCGAATGTTCTTGATCGTCGTGCCTTGTTTGAGCGGAATCGACGAACCTTTGACCTTCAAATCTTTGATGACGACGACGGTATCGCCTTCCTGCAGAAGATTGCCGTTGCTGTCGCGCACGTCGACGGACGCTTCGGGATGCGCATCGGCGGCGGCCGACCACTCGTACCCGCAGTCGGCGCAGACCCATTGCGCGCCGTCTTCGTAGGTGTTGGTCATGCCGCATTGCGGGCAGGCAGGAAGCGTGGACATCGGCATTCTCGAGGCAAGGGCTTCGAAGCGATCGCTTTGAAGCGAGGGCGGCGAAGCGAGGAATTTGCGCCTAAAAGGCGCTGCGGCGCGCTATTGTCGGGGCACGGACCACACTCGGCAAGCGCGGATCACTCCAACACCGGCCATCCCGACGCATCCAGCGTTTCGCGATAACCGTGCCACGCCGCGTACGCCAACCACGGCATGAACACGCCGAGTCCGAGCAAACCCGTGGCGAAACCGAGCGCAGTGATCGCGACGATCAGCGCCGCCCAAAGCGCCATCACGCCTTTGTTGCGCAGCACCGCATTCGCGCTGGAGATCGCGGCGGTGACCATATCGACATCGCGGTCCGCGATCATCGGCAGCGAAAACGCCGCCACCGCGAAGGTCACGGCCGCGAAGATCGCGCCGACCGCCGAACCGATCCCGAGAAATTCCCACACCGCGGTCGGATTGCTTTCGTCGATCGGAAAGAACGCGCCGACCATCATGCCCGCGCGCGACCACAGCAGGATCAGGATGCCCTGCACGATCGCGTACACGCCCGCCTGCCCGACCACGCGCCGCGCCAACACGAACGAATCCGCGAGCGTCGGCGTACGTCCGCGTTCGAGCCCGCGGCTCACGCAATACAGGCCGACGCAAATCAACGGCGCGATGAACACGAACCCGGACAGCAACGTCGCCAACAGCGCGAAACGCCCAAGGCGCCAAGCGAAATACGAAATACCGGCGCTGACCAGCACGATGACCACGCCGAACACGAAACTCAAACCGGGCGCGCGTCGCAAATCGCGCCAACCCGCGCGCAGCCATCGCCACGGCGCGTCGTAACCGAGCGTGGCGCAGGGCACCACGAACGGCCGCGGCTCGACGGAAGACGGTTCTTCGTTCTGCTGCATCATGGTGGCGCCCCGCATCCGCATGAACGTTCGCGGCGAGCATACTCGCGGCGCCGCGGAGGCGCTATCCGTGGCAGTATTCGCAACAGTTTCCGCACTGCAGCACAGCACGCCGACTCACGATTCGCCGACCGCCGCCCATGATGTTTCGCCGCCGCTCCGCCACTCTCGAAACGCTGAAATCGAACGCCTACGGCGCGTTCGATCGCGGCGAACTCGCCGCCGCGCGCGATGCGTTCGACGCACTGCTCGAACGCGCTCCAGACGATGCGAATTACCACTACATGCAGGGGCTCGTCTGCAAATATCTACGCGACTGGCCGAGGTCGCTCGCCCATAACCGGCGATCGATCGACCTACGCGAAGCGCCGAACGAGTCTTCGCTCTGGAACGCCGCGATCGCGGCCACTGCACTGGGCGAATGGGCCGAAACCCGGCGCCTGTGGGCGACCTGCGGCATCGCCGTGCCGGACGGCGAAGGCCCGATCGAAACAGACTTCGGCGTCGCCAGCGTCCGCCTCAACCCCTGGGGACGCGCGGAAACGCTGTATGCGCGGCGCATCGACCCCGTGCGAGCGCGGCTGCTCAACATCCCCTTGCCCGACAGCGGCTATCGCCGTGGCGATATCGTGCTGCACGACGGCGCGAGCACCGGCAAACGACCGCTTCGGGACGGCTGGGTGCCGGTCTTCAACGTCCTTCAACGTTGCGAGGCGTCGGAATTCCGCACATTCGCGGCATTCGTCGATTGCCGCTCTCGCGCGGATCTAGAGGAGTTGCTGACGATGCGCGTCCCCGGCATCGACGACCTGGAAGATTGGACCGGCGATGTCGCGTACTACTGCCTGCGCTGCAGCTACGGCGCACCGCATCGCCATCGCTCTGCCGACGAAATCGGCGGATGGGACAACGAGCGCAATCTCGGCATCGCCGCGCAAAGCCGGCATTCGGCCGAGAAGTTGCTCGATGCCTGGGCGGCGAAAGCGCCGGGGCGTCGCATCGATGCGCTCGAAGCGTGTTCGGCGGAGCCGTCCGCGCCGCCGGACGCTGCCGGCCAGTGGTGGGACTCGCCGAACGACCACGAGGCATCCCAAGACGAGGCATCGCAAGACGACGCGTCGCCAAACGAAGACTAACGAGGAAGATCGACAACGCCGATCGGCGCCGCGCGCATCGTTGCGTACCCGGCGATGCTGCGCTGCAGCTTGCCCCATCGGCCAATGTCGGCCTTCGCGTTGGCGTGGCTCAATGCCGCCAACGTCGAAGAAGGATCCGCCGATGCACGCGATCGCCGCTTTGTCACGCATGGTTCGTCTCGATCTCCGCGCACCACGGTGCGTTCTGGCCGCGCTGCTCGCGATGTCGGCGTTTTGCGCGCCCGCATCGGCGCAAGTCGAAGTGACGGGTTTCGGCAGTAATCCCGGCAATTTGCGTATGTTCAAGTACGTGCCATCGGGCTTGCCGGCCGGCGCGCCGATGGTGGTCGCGATGCACGGCTGCGCGCAAAGCGCCGCGAGTTACGATGCCGAATCCGGTTGGCAATTACTGGCCGATCGCTGGCGTTTCGCGCTGCTGTTGCCGCAGCAACAAAGCGCGAATAATTCCAGCAGTTGCTTCAATTGGTTCGAAACCGGCGACACCGCGCGCGGCCAAGGCGAAGCCCTATCGATCAAACAAATGGTCGATCGCATGCTCGCCGATCACGGCGTCGCGCCGACGCGCGTGTACGTCACCGGCTTGTCGGCCGGCGGCGCGATGACCTCAGTGATGCTGGCGACGTATCCCGATGTCTTCGCAGGCGGTGCGATCGTCGCGGGCCTGCCGCATCGTTGCGCCACCTCGCAAAGCGCGGCCTTCAGTTGCATGAACCCCGGTAGCGATCTCACGCCTGCGCAATGGGGCGACAAAGTGCGCGCCGCGAGCGCTTGGACCGGGCCGTGGCCGATCGTCTCGATTTGGCACGGCGATGCGGATTTCACCGTGCGTCCGATGAACGCGACCGAGAGCATGGAGCAATGGACGAACGTCCACGGCATCGATCAAACCGCCGATCTCGCCGACACCGTCGGCGGTTTTCCGCACAAGGTGTACAAGAACGGCAGCGGCAAAGCGCTGGTGGAAACTTACAGCATCACCGGCATGGGCCACGGCACGCCGGTCGACCCGGGCACCGGCGAAACGCAGTGCGGCACGGCGGGCGCTTACTTGCTCGACGTGAATCTGTGTTCGAGCTACTACATCGGCCGCTTTTTCGGTTTGGATAATCTGGATGGCGTGCCGCCGACGGCGACGCTCACCTCGCCCGCCGACGGCGCGACCGTGAGCGGTAACGTCGCGCTCACCGCCACCGCCAGCGACAACATCGGCGTGGAGCGCGTGGAGTTCTTGCTCGACGGTGCGTTGATCGGCAGCGATGCGAGCGCGCCCTACGCGGCCAACTGGAACAGCGCGACGGCGAGCAACGGCGCGCACACGCTGCACGCGCGCGCGGTCGATGTGGCCGGCAACACCGGCGCCTCCGCACCGGTCGGCGTGACCGTGACCGGCGGCGGTCAAACCGCGCCGATCACCGCGCAATTCGCGAACGAAAACGCCAACGACGGTTACGTGAAGGCCGCAGCGAACGGCACATCGCCCGCGATCGGCACGCTCGAATCGTCGATGGGGCTCGCGATCGGCCGCGGCACCGACGGCAAGTTCAATCGCACCGTGTTGTCGTTCGATACGTCGTCGCTGCCCGACACCGCGACGATCGTGTCGGCGACGCTCACCGTGACTTATCGCAGCGCCTCCGGCGACCCGTGGAATAATCCTGCCGGCAATACGCTGGTCATGGATGCGAACCGCGGCTGCATCGGCGCTTGCGCGATCGAAACCGGAGATTGGGGCGCGGCCGCGACCGCCAGCGCGGTCGCCGCGTTGCTGCCGTTCTCGGGCGGCACGCAAACCAGCGCGCCCTTCGGCAGCACGGGAATCGCGGCGATCAACAAAACCGGGCGAACCCAGCTTCGGCTGCGCTTCGCCAACAATCAGACGGCGACGAATTATCTATGGATCGGCAACGCCGCCAGCGCGACGCTCACCGTCGTGTATCTGCCTTGATTCGGAGTGAGAACCCTGCGGGTTACCCTGGACCGGCGCAGATCGCCGGCCATGATCGGACTCGAAACGGTGAACCGCCGCGTTCGAGGGTTCAATTCCCTTTCGCGTCGGATTTCTTACGCGGGGCCTCGGGAGGCGGAGCTCCCACTTCCGGCGTGCTGCGCTCGATCACTCTGATCGCCTGATCGGGCGACGGCGGCGGACGTTCCGGCGGAATATCGATCGGGCGGCGCGAGAACGGCGCGTCCGGCGTGGGGTCTTTGGACACTTCGATGTTCGGCTCGAACACCGCGCTCTTGTACGTCGTTCCCGCCAGCGGCGATTCGTCCTTCGGCACGGTCGGCGGCGGCGGTTCGCGCATGCCGATCAAGTATTTGTACGGGTCGAGCCGGTCGCGGAAGACGATGGTCAACACGATCATGCTCAGCAGAACCGCCGCGACCCCGATCGGCCCCGCAGAGGCGGGACGGTTGAGCCGCGTCATCAGCGAGGGCGACGTCGCGCGGCGCTTCGCTGCCGCGATCGGGCCATCGCGTTCGACATCGAACGGCGGCGCGGCGGCGGCGGACGACGTTCCGCTTTCGGCACGACGGCTCGATTCGCTCGCATCGGCCGTGGGCATGGCGCGAGATGTCGGCGGCGATGCGAACGGCGAGGCGGCATCGGCATCGACGAATGCAGACGACTCGGCCGACGACTCGGCGAACGCATCGTCGCCCAAAGCGCCGTCTTCCTCGGTGAGCAACGGCCTCAACATCTTGCGCAATTCCGCGCCGTCCACCAATCGCATGGTCTTGGCTTGCGCCGCAGCGCGCGCGGCCGACGGTGTGAACTCGCCGCTGGTCGCCAGGATCGCGCCCTCGGCGCGCTGATCCGCCGCCACATCGATCAACGCACTGACCACGTTCTGCGGTACCGGCTTGTCGATGCCGTGCTTGCACTGCAGCAACGAAAAGGCGTCGTCGCGATAGAGTTTCAACAGAATGTCGCTGTCGTCCGCGCCCGACGATACGGGAATCGCGACGACGCGGTAGCCGTGACCGCGATAGTAGGCGGCCAGCAAGGCTTCGAGCCGCCGAGGGTCGAGACGCGACAAGGCATCGCCGCGCGGGTCGCGGGAGGGAGTTCTCGGCATTTCGTTCATCCGCACACCTCCGGTTACGTCGCAGCGACCGACCTCGTCGACCGTCGCCAGATTGTAGGGGCCTGTCCCGCGTGCTGGCGTTCAGCGAGTCACGAAACGCCTGGTCGGACGTTTCGCGGGGCCTAGGATAGCCCACTGCGGGATTTTGTCCCCTGGCGTCCAGTTGCAGGCCGCATCGACCTCTCACCGCGGGCGATGCGCAGCGAGGCGACTCGGTATCGGTGTCCACCGCGATCAACAGCAGCGGTTCGCGGGGTCGAGCGGCAAGTGCGCCTCGGCGACGACGCCGGGCCGCTCACCGCAACTGGCTGTCTTTGCTGCCGCGGCGGCTGTAACCGGCGGATGCCGAGTCTTCACGGTCGCGCGCCTCTTGGCAGGTCACGCACAAGCGCACGCCGGGCACTGCCTTGCGTCGCGCCTCGGGGATATCGGCGTCGCACTCCTCGCAGCGCAACAGCCCCGGCCCCAGCGGCAAGCGGCTGCGCGCGCGTTGAACTCCGTCTTTGACCGTGTCGTCGATTTGATCCTGAACCGCGCCGTCGCCTGCCCAACCGGTGGCCATATCGATCGTCTCCGAAGCCGCTTGCGGACTGCGAAAAGGTAGCTGCGATCATACCTCTCGCTTCCGCGCATTTCAGCCGATCCAGGCATCGAGCGACGCACGAACCCGGCGACTCGAACCGCGTCCGCAGCGGGCGACGGCATGCGTCGCTTGCGCTGTGGATGTGCGCTCAAGAAGACGGTTCGCCGATCACCGGCACATCGTGTTGCGCATAGCTCAGATGCCAGAGCTTACGGGTCATGTCGATGCGCAGTCGCGCGCCTTTCAAGCCGCGCCCGCCAAGATTGGCGAATCGAACCGGCGCGAAACGGAATGCACCGTCGAGTTTGACCGGTAGGTCGCCCAACAGCGCGTCGGTCCGCATGTCGGCAATGGTCGTTTTCACGCTGCTATCGACGAAATGGATCGCCTTCCCTTCGCGCGGCGCGCTCGATAAAGGCAGGCGCGCTGCGCTGCGCTGGGGCAAATCGAGCACGCCGGCATTCCCGGTATCGATATGTATCGGCATGGTTTCCTCGCCGATGCGCAATTGTGTTTCGATCAAGCCGCGCTCGCTCAATGGCGCCCAGCCAACGGCGCTGTCCGCGTTTTTTTCCGAGAGACGGAAGCGTCCCGCCGGAAAATCCAGTTCGATCGTCATCCCCGGGAACTGATTATTTCCGATCACCAAGCCGCGGCCGGGTGGCAGTTTGGCGTCGTCGAGGACGACGGCATCGAGCCTTCGATCGCCCGCCTGGAGGCGCAAACCGTCGATCTCGAGCCCGTCGATCGACACCACATCCGCTTCCACCGGTTGGCCGCCGTTCGGGCTGCCGACCAACGCGCGTCCGATCACCGGCAGCTTCAGCGCCTCCGCAAGGCTGCGGGGAATGGTGGCGCCCTGCGAGCCGGTATCGAAGATCGCGCGCACCGACTGCCCGTGGATGACGGCGTCGATCACCGGACGGCCGCTGCTCAGATCCATGGGGATATCGACGCGGATGCCCGGGGGCTCGGCTTGAGGCGCCGGCGGGCTCTCGGCGGCAGCGGCTCGCACGGCGGGGGCGGATTGGCAGGCGCTGGCGAGCAGGCAGAACAGCAGGACGAGGATGGGGCGCACGTTGAGGTCTCCAAATATATTGCGGTTCGTAATATATTCGAACCCAGGATCGGCGCAAAGTTCCCTCGCATGCCCGTCCTGGCGCCGCGCATCGCCAATCACTCAACGACTAGGATCGCGGAATGAACGAACTGACCGACCTCGAAGGCGCCGCCTTGGCCGACATCGCCCGGCAAGGGCTCACGACCGGTTACGCGGTGGCGAAAACATTCGCCGGATCCCCGTCCGAGTTTTGGTCCGGTTCCGCAGGCGCCGTCTACCCGATGATCAAGCGCCTGGAAGCGCGCGGGCTGCTGGAATCGGTGCAAGGCAGCGACGGCAAACGCGCCCGCACCGACTACCGCATCACCGACGCCGGCCGCCACGCCTTGCGGGTCTGGCTCTTGGACGCCGACCGCGCCGCGGGCCTGGGCTTCGATCCGTTGCGCACCCGCGCAGTGCATTTGGACCTCGTCAGCGCCGAGGAGCGAGCCCGTTTCTTCGACGAGGTGGCCGAACGCATGCGCACGCTAGCGCAAGACGACGTCTGGATGGACGAACCGCGGCTCCGGCGCATTCATGAGTCGGTGCTGGCGGCGCGCGAGGCTTGGCTGAAGGTCTTGGATGCGATGTTGCGTTAAGCCGGCGAGAATGCCGCGATAGGCGTTCAACCGATCCGCGAACGTCGCCAAATCGAGAGTTGCGTGCGCTGACGGCGACGTTCGCGGTAGACCGCCGCGATCAGGCAAATCGAGAACGCCAACGCACCGACCGCCGCTTGCCCCCATGTCCATGTCGGCATGCGACCCGCGATCACGTCCACACACACGAACAACATGCAGGCCGCCACGCTGTTGCAGGACAAACTGCACAACACCTTCATTCGGTTGAGCGTGGAACGCGCGGCGGGGTCGACGGCTTCCAAATATTCGCGCATGCGCCGGTCGATATCGTGAAATTCGTGAACCGACATCGAAGCGGCTTCCGAAACCCGCAAACCTTCGCTGGCCTGCAGTCGCGCGGAAAGAAAGGCGATCGCGGGCGTCCAGGGCCCACGCAACCGAGGCCATACGATCGCTTGCGCGAACGCGTAGACCACACGGCCGAGCGGACTCAGCGCCAATCCCAACGCATAAGCGCCGACGAACCACGTGGGTAGCGTCAATTCCGGGGCCAACGCACGCAACCCGCGCAAAGGCTCGGGAAAACGCAACGCCAATGCGGTCAGCAACAGTCCACCAGGGCACAACCACGCGAGCAGGTCGTCGTACCACCACGCATCGCGAGCCTGCCGCGGCGAGGGCGCTGTCATGCGGCGTACGTTCGGTCAGGGCGTCGAACCCGCCCGATAATCCTGATAGGACTTCTCTTCGACGTAGGCCGAGCCCAGCGCCAGATTGATGTCTTTCTTGATCCGGGCGCGCTCGTCGTTCTCGAAATACACGCTGCGCGCGAGGCGGACGAACTCGTCGTCGAACGCCTGCGCCTTTTCCTTCAGCCGGATGTCGTCCTCGATCACCCACAGTCGCTCGTTCACGGCCTTCAATTCGGCGCGCAGACGGACGATGTCGTGCCCCGCCGCCGGATGCGCCATCCAGGTCGTTTCCAGCGCCGTCAGCTCGTTGCGGACGTTCGCCAGCTTGGCCGGGTCGGACATGCGCTCGGACTTGATCTGCAGGATGGCGATCTTGTCGAGCAATTCGCCGAAGGAGACGGGGACGGAGATTTCGGACATGGCGGGCGCGGACGCGGGCGGAAACGGGCCTCTAGTCTACGCGCCTTGTCCGGGGCCGCCGCGCCCCGTATCATGGCGACCCCGCGCGCTGGGCCCCGTCCAGCCGCCGCCAAGCGTTTCGGAGAGGTGGCAGAGCGGTTGAATGTACCTGACTCGAAATCAGGCGTGCGTTTATAGCGCACCGGGGGTTCGAATCCCCCCCTCTCCGCCAGAAACAACGACGCCCCCTCGTGGGGCGTCGTTGTTTCTGGCGGTGCAGGGAGGACTTGATGAGAGCCCCACGGTTCGACACATCGGCAGGATTGCCGATGTGGACGGCGAAGCCGCCCGCAGGGGCGAGCCGGGAATTCGCGCAGCATCGCTGCGCGCCGGCGAGCGCCCGCGCGTGAGCGCGGGCCGGAACAGGCGCATGGATGTGCCGAGTCAATCCCCCCGGACAGCCCCTCGCGAGCCATTTGTTTTTCTGGCGGTGCAGGGAGGACTTGATGAGAGCCCCACGGTTCGACACATCGGCAGGATTGCCGATGCGGACGGCGAAGCTGCCCGTAGGGGCGAGCCGGGAATTCGCGCAGCATCGCTGCGCGCCGGCGAGCGCCCGCGCGTGAGCGCGGGCCGGAACAGGCACATGGATGTGCCGAGTCAATCCCCCCCGGACAGCCCCTCGCGAGGCATTCGCTTTTCTGGCGCTGCGGAGCAGGGAGGACTTGATGAGAACCCCACGGTTCGACACATCGGCAGGATTGCCGATGTGGACGGCGAAGCCGCCCGCTGGACGAGGCGCGGGGATGCGCCGAGTCGATCTCCTCCATTCCGCAAAAAAAACAGCGCCCCCGAGAAATTCACATTCGCCGACCGCGCAGCAAGACCACAACGAGAAACCCAACAGCCCACCGCAACACTTGTTTCAGAAACAACCGCACCGAAGCTGGGTATCCTGAGCAGAAAATCGGGCTAGACAAATGGCCCGGCGGCACTTCCAATACCCGCCGAATTCCCTCCCCTCCGCACTGCGTCCGTTTTTTTCCGCGCATTGCGTTTGTTGCGTGAAATATGGCTGACTCTCTCCCACATGGCCCGTGCATGATCGAATTCGGTCACCTGACCCACGTCGGTCTTCGTCGCGAGCTGAACGAAGACACCTACTACGGCGACAGCGAGCTGGGGCTGTGGCTGGTGGCCGACGGCATGGGCGGGCACGAATACGGCGAAGTCGCCAGCGCCCTGGCCCGCGAGACCATCGTCCGCGAGATCCGTCAGGGCAGTTCCTTGAGCCAAGCCATCCGCGTCGCCGACGAAGAAATCATCCGCGCCTCGCGCCAACGCAGCGATGCGTTGCCGATGGGCACCACGGTGGTGGCGTTGCGCGTTCTGGGCAATCGTTTCGAAGTGGCCTGGGTCGGCGACAGCCGCGCGTATCTGTGGCGGGACCGCCAACTCGCGCAGTTGTCGCAGGATCACAGCTACGTGCAGGAATTGATCTCGCAAGGCGCCATCACCATCGACCAGGCCCGCACCCATCCGCACCGCAACGTGGTGACGCAAGCGCTGGGCGTGACCGACCCGCAGAACCTCAACGTCGAAACGTTATCGGGCGAACTGAAGCCCGGCATGCAGGTGCTGCTGTGCAGCGACGGCCTGACCGAAGAGGTCGAAGACACCAATATCTCGCAAGTGCTGTCGCACACCGAATGCAGTGCGCAGGAATGCGTGGACGGCCTCGTCGCCGCGGCGTTGGACGGCGGCGGTTCGGACAACATCACCGTGGTGTTGGTGCGTCGCGGCTGAATCTTTTAAGCGCGTCGGTCGGTCGAATCGGCGCGACCGAACGCAACACGAATCGTCAGAACTTCGCGCACGTCGGCGTGCGCTCCCGCAACACCGATTCCTGGGCGAATTCGCGCTTGTACTGCGCGACGATCTCCTCGATCGCGCGCTGCGCGGCCGGATCGCCCATGTGCAGCACGACGACCGCTTGCGACGGCTCGGTGACGATCGCGCCGTCGCCGCCGCGCCAGTGGCCTTCCGCCGCAAGCACGGTGAAGCCGTCGGGAAATCGCGGCACGATGACGTCGTCCACGAACGTTCGCCATTGCGCATCGCTCACCGCGCCGCCGTCGCGCCGACTACGACCGAAATACAGCGTATCGCGCTGCATGAGGCGCTCGCTGTGTACGCAGACGAAGGCCGGCGCGGGTGCGGGCGTCGGCGCCGATGCGGACGCGCCGGGACCGCTGGGTGCGCGCGTCGTCGGCAACGCGCGACAAGCGCACAGCGCGAAGGCGAGCGCCGATGCGCCAAGGATCCGCAGCATTGGCGATACCACGTGTCGCTTCGTCGATGCCATGACTTACTTGACCACCACGCAGCGCGGCAGGAACGTTTTCAAGCTGGGGTCGCCCTTCAATTCGCAGCGCCAGTCCACCGTGCCCATGGCTTCTTTGGGCACGGGGCGGAGCACGATGCTGCTGTCGTCGGCCAACGTGCGATCCAAGCTCACCACCACCGCGCCCGCCTCGCCGATGGCGATACTCGCCACCGCCGGGCTGCGGGTGTCTTCCGGCGGCGGCAAACCGGCGTCTTCAGCCGTACGCGGCCAAGCGCCGTTGGTTTGGTAGTACTCGGTCATCGCCACGCGGAACATCGTCGCGCGGGTCACCGCATCATGCGCAAGACTCGCGCGATCCATCGTCTTGGCCTGCGCCTGCAGCGCGTCCTCCGCGGACTGCACGCTGCGCCGCACCGACGATTCCAACTCGGCCGCGACGTTGCGCGCGTCTTTCTGCGCCTGGGTTAGATCCACCGGTACCGTCTCGGCTTTACGCGCGGCGGCTTCGGCTTTCGCGGCCGCGGCCTCGCGCGGCTTCACCACGAAATGATCGTAGCCCAGCAGCGCCAGAAAGCCACCGATCAGCACGGCAGCGAGAGTGATCAAAAACTGTTTCATGCCGACATCCGTCAAAAACCGCGGCTACTGTATCGCGACCGGCGACCGGGGAGCGGCCGAGTCGAACGCGCGGGCGAGGCCGAATGCCTCACCCGCGTCTCGATAACGCGATCCGGCGACGGTGCCGGCCTCGTCTTCAATCGCCGCCGCAACCGCCGCCCCCACAGGGGTCGTCGCCGATGACGATCATCGGCGGCGCATTCCACAACGCGTCGCCGTTCTGACGATGGATGCTCAGATACGGCGGCTGCGCGGTGATCTTGAGATGGCTGACGACCGACCAATTGGTGTTCGACGCCCAATACGCCCAACCGGAGCGATACAGCACGAGATTGCCGTCGCCTTGGAACACCGCCACGCAGTTCGAAGGCGAACATCCGCCCACGGCGGTCTGCGTGGACCACAACAGAGTGCCGTCGCTGGCATAGACGCCGAGATCGCCGTTGCCGTCGTACGTGATGCGCCCGCCGTGGAACCAGGCCGAGTAACCCGCCTTCAGCCAGAACTCGTTCTTACGCGCGACCAGATGGGGCGAAGACGAGAACATCGGCGTGCCGTCGGCCTCTTCCACCAGCAGATGGGGCTCGACCGCCGACACCAGCATGCGTCCGCCGGTGGATGCCGTGCTGTGACTCGCCCAGTACGCCCAGCCGCGTTCGTACAACACCAGGTTGCCGACGCTCTGCAGCACCGCGACGCAACCGCCGAGATGGCAACTGCGGCTCGCCGTGCCAGGCGAGGCGATGTTGGTGCCCCACAACGCGCCCGCAGGAGAATAGACCACCAGATTGCCCTGCATCTGATACGCCAGATCGATGCCGTTCTTCGAGCGCACTTGACCGGCCGCCATCGAGAAATTCTCGTTCGCCTTGATCACGAACGCCGGCCCGCGGTTGGGCGATCCGGCGAAAGGCGTCTGCCACGGCAGCAGGTTCTGATCGCAACCGATATCCGTGATCGAGTTGCCTTGCGCGTCGAGCGTCAAATAATCCGGGAACGGATTGCTGCGGCACGGACGATACGGATAGCGATACGTGGACGTCGTCGGCAGCAACGCGCTCATGCCGATTTCTGAGGGGCCTTCGATGCCGGGACTCAGCGGACCGATGAACGCCGCGCGGAATAAGGCATTGCGCAGTTGCGGATTGTCCCAGGCGACGAAACCGGCCGTGGAGCGAAAGCCTTTCACATGGGGCGCTTGTTCGTAGATCGGCCCGACGGCGCGACCGTCGCGCACCGGGCGCGGCGGCGCGTTCGTCAACCACTGATGATTGCCGTCGAGGCTCGCGATCGCATCGGCGATGATGTTCTGCGTGCCCGCAAAGGCGTACGTGCCGTTCGCGCCGGCCGGCCGATTGCCGTTCGCCGCCAATTCCAACTGCAGCAAACCGGCGTTATCGAGCAGCGCCAGCTTCGCCAAGGTCACCGCGTTGTAGGCCGCCGCGAAGTTCTGCGGATCGAAATAGCCGTCCACCACGTTCATCTCGCGGTTCACGCGCTGATCGACATCGCCGATGTAGAGCAAGCCGAACTTATTCGCCGATTCCGGGATCGTGAATACGCTGCGCAAATACGCTTCACTCGGCGGAGTGTCGAGCGTATCGACAATGGCTTGGTATTCCGGGGGCAGCAAACTGACGAGACCGCGTTGTACATAGCGCTGGATATCGTCGACGGCGTCGGCTTCGAGTTCGGCGCGCAACTGACGGATTTCCGTGGCGGTCGGCAGACCGAGCGAAATCAGCACTGTGTTATTGGGCAAATCGCCCAAGCGCTGCAATGTCGACAGCAGGTTCTTCACCGACTGCTGGTTCGCGCAGTTCGAAATCACCGCCGGGATACCCGCCAACGACGGGCCGTAACAATCCAACCACGCCTGCAAGGGCTGACGCGCGCTGGTGTTCGGGTCCATCGTGTTGATCATCGCCTGCGACGCGGCGCCGACGTACGCCGAGAACGCCGCATCGGTATCGGCGCGCCAGTTGTTGGCGATCGCACGCATCGGGTTCGGGTCCTGCAGCGGGATCTGACCGAGATCGATCAGCGCATTGTTCAACTGAATCACATCGTTACGCGACGCGACCAGATCGGCGTGCAGCCCCGACAGTTCCGTCAGCATGCGCTGGCGTTGTTGCCGCAAGGCTTCGCGCGCGATGGCGACATCGGCCAGCACCTGCGATTGCAGCCGACACGTCGACGAACACACCGGATCGACGTACGAGCACATCTTGAACGGGTTGCTCCACGAGGGGCATGGGTAATAGATGCGCGGACAGTTTTCGCAGATCTTCTGGGTCAATTTCACTTGCAGCTCGTACTGCGCAGCGAAAATATCGTCTTCGAGCGCGAACACGCGGTTGAATGAACTCTGGGCGCGTTGCGCGAACTGCAGTTCGAGCCGCGACATCCGCTGATTCAGCTCGTCGACTTCCGCTTGGGTCAGGTCGATATCGCTGTTGAGCCGGTTCTGCAGGCGCTCGACGTGCTGAATCATCTGCGGCAAGCCGATGTACTTCGCGACCGCCGTATCCAGACGCTGCCATGTGCTGTTGCTCGCCAAACCGTCGATCGACATGCGATAGCGCCGGAACACGACTAAATGCGGCGCGTACTGCGGGGCCGCCTGATACTGCTGACTGGCGCGGGGGTCGTAGATCAAGGTATCGCGAATGAAATTGTTCAACTCGGGGCTTTGGCGCACCGCCGCATAGAACTCGCCCAAGGGCTGACCCTGACGATTGCGCAATCGCGGCGTACGCAGGCCGATGTAATTTTCGAGCGCGAAATGCCGCGTTTCCACCAGCACTTCGTCGTCGAACAACGAAAATACGTTGCCGGCGTATTGGTTCACGTAGGTATGCGCGAACAGATCGCCCGACGCATGGCCTAGATGGCCGTAGGTGTAGGCTTTTCCCTTCGGGTGGCTAGCCGACACCTGCTGCAGGTATTTCATCCAATCGTTCGGCTTCCATGCGCCCGGAATTTGCGTGTCCGGGTGCATCAGCGATTGACCGACGATCACATCCGGCATCACGTCCGGGCCGAGATGCCCGAGCAGATATTCGTTGCGGTTCTGCAGAATGGCGTCGCGCACGTCCGGACGGATCGGCAACTGCACCGTGCGCCCGTACAGCACGATGTTGATCTTGCCGTCGTCTTCGAGATCGTTGATGACCTCCTGCCCCACCCACAGGTGCGTGTCCGGCTTGAACGCCATCCCCGGCATGGCGATGCAAATCAACAGCAACGCCAGCGCGCAACGCCACCAACCCGCAACGCGCGAAACGCGCGTACGACCATCCGATACTCGAGCGCGCATCGCACGGCCCAGGCGTTTTCCAGCAATTCGTTCGTATCGCATTCGCAGCCTCTCCCGCGGCGAGTGCGGCGACCTCCCCGGCCGCCGACACAGTGGCATCCCCCCTGCCCCGAACCTTTCGGCCCGAACGGACTATGGCACAAGGCCATGGGTTTCGACTGACGACCGCGCCGCAGAAACCGCACAGAAACGAGGTTCGAGGTTCGAGGTTCGGATGTCGCCATCGACGACGCGGCGGTCGCCTGATTCGATCGCTCGGCCGGGTCGCTCGGTCGGCGGAACGGGACACCACCCATCCGGCGCCGCGCGAACTGGCCGGGGCGCGTTCCGCCTTCCGTTGGATTCATACAAAATTCGGCGCAACACCGACCGAATCTCTCCACAGACCGAGGACATTAAATGAAACGATCGATGATGGCGATGGCGACCGTCGCGATGTTGGGCTTATCCGCCTGCGGCGGCGACTCGCCGCCCGCCGCGAGCGCGACGGCGCCCGCAGCGACGGCAGCGGTCAGCACCGATGCCGAGTTGGAACAACTGAAGACCGTCGCCCCGGTCGATGCTTGCGCTTGGTTGACGCCGGAAAAACTGGCGGCCGAGTATCCGGGCCTGAAATTCGAAGTGCATCAAAAGGTCGATCCGCAGATCAGCGGCTATGTCTGGGATTCTCGCTGCGTGTATTGGGCGGGCGTGGGCAGCATCGACTTCGCCAAGGACGCGCCGACGCACACGGTCGAAATTTTCGTCGCGACCTCGGTGTCCGAAGACAAGGCGCAAGCCAAGCTCGCGTCCCGTCACGAGATGGCGCCCTCCACCACCGGCTATCAAGCGCAACCGGCCTTGGGCGCGAATGCGCACACCACCATCGACACCGGCATGGCCCGGTTGTTCTTCGTCAAAGGCCAAAGCGAAGTGCAGATCAACGTGTCCGACCTGAAAACGCCGAACGCCGAAAAGGTCAAGAAAGCGATCGCTCTCGCGAATTCGCTGTGACGCCCGCGGGTCGGGCGCGAATCGCCCGGTCCAGCAGCCAACGCTGTCGTCGCACCGCAGCGGATGGCCGCGCTTGGCTTCCTATCCCGTTCGACAAGACGCCGACGCCGTGCGCAAGGATGCGCGCGCGTCCGCGACCTCCTACACGAACGACGGCGAGAGGACACGACGGATGAAGACACGAAACAAGTGGGGCCTGTTATTCGCAGCCGCGTTGTGCGCGGTTTCCGGTTTGGTCACGGCCGGCCTGCGCTTAACCTCCGAGGTGTACGTCAACGACACGTACCGTAGCGCCGGCGGCAGCATGACCGACGCGCGAGGTTCGGCCGACACCCGCCAATTCATCGGCTGTTATCACTGGTACGACACGCTCGGCGGCGCCACGCCGTATGTCGGCTTCTGCCAGGCCACCAATTCGGCGGGACTGACGCGTTCGTGCTCGACCACCAATTACGCCATTGTGGAATCGATACGCAGCATCAGCGCCGAATCCCAGATCGGTTTCTCCTGGAACACCGACGGCACGTGCCGCTACGTCATCGTCACCAATAATTCGTATTACAAACCCGCTTCGGCGACCGGGTTCTGAGTCGATCGGATTCTGTCCGCGCGCGACGCGGGCAGAATGCGCCCCACCACGCAAGCGATAGGTGCCTAAGCCATGTCGAACCAAAAAACCGTTGCGATCGTCGCCTTGTTGGGCGTCGTCGGCGTGCAGCAATGGTGGTTGCATCGGCCCGCATCGCTGGCCGAAAGCGCCCAAGCCACGCCGACTGGCGTCGACAATATCGATCGAGAGCCTGATCAACGGCGGGATCAACGTCCCGATCGACAACCCGGTCGAAACCTCGCTCAGACCGATATGGCGGAGCGATTGGCCCGCATCGACGCACGTTTGGCATCGCTGGAAAAGGACAAGACATCGACGCCCGCACCATCGCAGCCGATCATCGTGCTGGGAAGCCCCGAAGCGACGGCCGCCGACCGCAAGATCGCCGCGCTGCTGCCGCGCGGACCGATGACGCAAGTGCAGTTGTTCGAGCTTCAATCGCAGCTCGCGCAATACACCGGCGACGAACGCGTCCAACTGTCCGCCGCGCTCGCCCGCGCCATCAATAACGGACGCGTGCAGATCGCGACGGCGCCGTAAGGCGAAGCGCAATGGCGCCAACGCCGATGCGTTCGCGCAAGGCGATGAATCGCGGCGGGGCTTGGATTTCGCTCGACGCTCATTCTTGCGAATCCAACCCGCATCGCGCATTGGTGCGCATAGGGTGCGCCTAGGCGCACCATATCGGGACATGCGAAGCGGTCATCGGTGCGCCTAGGCGCGCCATATCGGGACATGCGAAACGGCCATCGGTGCGCATAGGGTGCGCCTGGGCGCACCGTATCGGGACATTCGAAACGGCCATCGGTGCGCATAGGCGCACCCCATGCGGACATTCGTCGTTCCGACGAACGACGGGATCCAGCAGTATTCGATCTTCCGCAGCGGGATCGCGGCCTTCGCTGGGATATCGAAGGTAAACCCCGTTTTCCTCTTTACGGCCTCAATCGCCTTTGCCGGTCGTCACGCTGATCTCGCACACCACTGCCGGGTTTGCGCGCATCCGTGGGTCGTCCGAAGAAAACAAGGCATCGCCGCTGGGGTAGTCCCCCGGCGCGTTCTCGGGCAAGCAAAGCCTGAGCGTGCCGCGTCCGCCGTTCTTCGCATCGAGTCGCCCGCCGCGCCAATCGGTGATCGCACCGCCATAGTCCCACTCGAAACCGTAGAACTCGAACGGGCGTCCGTTGCGCGTTTCCAGTTCGACGCTGGTCGCGCCCATACCGATGCCATCGGCGCGTCGCCAGTGGCTTTCGCGCATCGTCACGCGCAATGCGACCGGATACTGGCCCGCCTCGTCGAGAACGACATCCACCGTGCGCCCCGGGTCGTCCGGGTACAGCCGCCAGCCCGGGAACGTTTCGCCTTCGGCACCGTCGATCATGACCGACACCACCGCGTTCTCGCCGAGCCGCGTTTTCGCGGTGTTCAGTGTGTCGTCGGACCGCAACAACGTTTCGAGCATCGGCGCTGCGTTCCTATCGTCGACAGTGCGATCGGCCATCTTGGACGCGGACGCGTCCGTCGATTCCGCCTTCGTATTTTGCGCAGATACCGACGATTCGGCGGCCTGCCCCTCATGGCTCGCATCGCAACCGCAGAGCGTCGCGATCACGACGAAAAAAAGATGCGACCCGCGTTTCATCGGCGAACTCCATCGAAAGCGAAGAAAGAAGCTACCCCAAACGAGAACGCTTGCCCAGACAGCGGCGTCATCCCCACGACGGACACCGAAACCACACATTGCGCGTAGCCTTAGCGGTCAGCCGGTGGAGGACGGCCCACGACGTCCCACCGCGCAGTCCCGAAAACCACTGACATCGTGACGGGAAGTCGTTATTTCGTTCTTTAGAACCTGTTCAAAATCTTCCAGCGGGGGTGTCGCCTCCCTTCTACCCGCAAGCGGGAAACATGCCTTTTCCCTTCTACCCGCAAGCGGGAAACATGCCTTTTCCCTTCTCCCCGCAAGCGGGGAGAAGGTGGCGCAACGCGCCGGATGAGGGGCCAGCGTTACGCTTGGTTCGCGTGCGTCCGACCGGGCGCATCAAGCCGTACGAAAAAGGCGCCCCTCACCCGGCCTTCGGCCCCCCTCGTCCTGCCCTCACGCACAGCGCTCGGGCGTTCGTCGCCGCGCGAGCCAGTGGCTCGCGCGGCGACTCACCCCCGCATGGCGGGGAGAGGGATGAAGGATGGTACCGGCGAAGGGCCGCCGATCCGCTCGGTAAGTGCGCTCGGCGCATGCCTCTTCTGAGATTTTGAACAGGCTCTTACGGTCTTATCGTTTCGAAGAGGCGGGTTTTACCGCCTCATGTGTTTGCTCGAAAACTATTCGGTGGGCCTGACGCCGCCACCGGACGGCCGCTGCGTGCGCACCGTCCAATCCAAGGGAACGTCGTACTGCACCGTGTGGACGAACGGTTGATAGCCGCGCTGATGTTGCAACAGCCACATCGCGACCTGCCCGGGCGAATCCCAATCCGAATTGCTCAATCCGAACGTATCGATGACGGTGATGCGCGCGTTGCCTGTGATCTGCTTGGTGGCGGGGTCGAATCTCGCATTCTGGATTTCGACCTGCAGGCCATCGGTGCTGCCGAATGCGCCGAACGCCGGGCTCTGCGGTTTATTGCCCCACACGGCTCTGTCTTCGAATGTGAGCGGGACCTTCATCGTCCCCAAGTCGACGCGGCCGGTGCGTGCGTACTGTTCCTCGGCCATGTCGTAGATGCGCCCGGTGATCGCACCGGCGATGCGTCGGCCCTCGCCGTCGTTCTTGATGAGTTCCGACCATTCGCTGCCCGGGGGCGAGTTGAAGGTTTGGCCGGTGTTGGCGACGAAGTGCTCCAACAGCGCGTTCGCGATGGGGTTGTAGTGCGACGCCAATTGCAGTTCGTTGTTGAAGCGGCCCAACAATTGGGCATCGGTTTCGCGGTTCTGTATGCCGACCTCATTGCGCAGCCAGAGGTTGTTGTTCCAGTCCGCCGGCATCGTGGCGTTGCCGTTCGGATCGCGCGGGAAGTCGCCCGAGACGCGGTCGTTCAACTGCGAAGCGTAGATGAAACCGTCGGCATAGCGGCTGGCGACAGGCGCGCCGATCTCCGATCGCTGCACGCCTTGCGCCTCTTGCCCCGGCCGATACAGGTCCCCGCGATCGATATGGCCTTGTTCCACCGAACGGATGGCCCATGCGCGAACATCGTCGCGATCGTTGCCCACCTGCGTGGGAACGCGATAGTCGCTGGTTCGGGTTTGCACATGCAGATAACCGTCGTCGCCGACGCCTTTGAACACCAAATTGCCGTACGGCGTTCCGATGCCCTCTCCCGTCTGATACGGCTCGCCGCGGGATCTGGATTGTTCTGCGGGGCTATTGGGATTTCCCGAGCCGCCTGGATAGAGATCGGCACGATCGATGTGGCCTTGCTCCACCGAACGGATGGCCCACGAACGAATCGCGTCGCGATCGTCGCCCAAATGGGTGGGGACGCGATAATCCGTCGTTCGGCTCTGCGCATGCAGATAACCGTCCACGCCCAAACCTCGGAACACCAAATTGCCGTACGGCGTTCCGATGCCGTCTCCCGCCCGATAGGGCTCCGCACGGGATCTCGATTGTTCTGCGGGGCTACTGGGATTTCCCGATCCGGCTTGATAGAGATCCGCACGGTCGATATGGCCTTGCTCCACCGAACGGATCGCCCATGCGCGAATACCATCGCGATCGTTGCCCAGATGCGAGGGAACGCGATAGTCCGTCGTTCGGCTTTGCACATGCAGATAGCCGTCGTCGCCCACGCCTCTGAACACCAAATTGCCGTGGGGCGTTCCGATGCCGTCCCCCACCCGGTACGGATCGGGCGGCGACCTGCGTTGTTCGATCGAAGCGGTGAGATTCGACGACGCCACCAATTCCGCCGATGGCTCTGGACTGCGCTCATCGCTGGCTATTCTGAGTTTCACGGGTTTCGCCTATTTGGGCACAGGGATGTGCGGAGGGTCACATGCACGACTTAAATCGATTCTGAACCGTCCCGGACATCGCCAGGGTAGCCCCGGACGCCGACGAATGCATGCCGCTCGGACATCGACGGAGCGGCCGATTTCTTTGCGGCGCACGGGTCGATTCTCGAATGCGCCGCTTGTGGCGAAGGTGACGTCGCGCTGCGCTTACTCCACGCTACTGGCTGTTTTTCCGCCTCAGCGACGAGCCCAGCGTCACCATCAGACCGGGCACGAATAACAACACGCCGAACACGAGGGCCACCAATGGCTGCGCCCACGTCGAGAACACGACCTCTTCGCCTCGGGCGACTCGCGTGCAACTGTCGAAAAGGTGGCTTGCGCTGATCTCGACCCGATCGCCCACTTTCAGCGCCTCGTACGCGTCCGAATCGACATCGCACAGGCTCAGCTCGCCGCCCGAGAGCGTGATCCGATAGACCCCCTCGCCTTCCATATCCACCCAACTGGATCGCGATTCGATCGCCGACATCTGCCGCCGCGGCGGCGCGAAATAATCGACGATCAAAGCGAGACCGCCGATCAGACATGCGAGCGGGATGAGACGTTGCAGCATGCGGACTCCGCGATCGAGAGGGATGACTAAGAGACCTTCTGGGGGCGCTCGTTAGTCTACCCGACCCACCATCGTTGGCGCATGCATCGAAGAATGCGCACGACGATGCGCCGATGCGCACCGCGCGCGCGCATTTCACATCGCGGGTTCTTCCAGCAGTGTTTCGACATCCACACCCTGGCGGTCGGCTTCGGCGCGCACGTCCGACCGCCATTGCGCATCGTTCACGAGCGTCGAGGACGCCACCGTGAGCTGCGATTCAAATCGCGGCGTGTAGGCATCCAACAAGATACGGTTCGCTTTTTCGGCGGTGAACTTGCGGGAATCCCGAAACCCGATCATCGCGTTTGCCGAATGTTCGAGGGCTTTGCCGACCGAATCCCAAACGACCTTGCGCTCTTCATCGGTTTTGCGGTGTTCCGAGACCCGATCGAGCGCTAGAAACGGCGCCGACACGCCCTCCAACTTCGCGGCGAGCAAGCGATCGTGTCCGTCCAAAACGACATACGCCGCAAGCCCGCTGATCCAACCCAACAAGATCGGCGGCAGATCGCCCGCACGCGCACGTTTACGCCACGCTTTCACGCGACCGCAGTCGCTTGGCGACATCTCGCGCAACGGCAGAGGATGGATGTCGTCGTCCCAATCCACGCACTCGCGCGCCTCGTGCGCAAGAATGCCGTCGATCTCGTCCACGGATAGCATCCGCGAATCGTACCCATGCATCTCCGGGCGGAGCGACCACTCGCCTTCGCTCAACGGCGAATGCGGCGATTCCGATAGCGCTTGCGCGAAATGCGCCGCCCAGCGCCGCAGCGGCGCATGCCCGCCCGACGCGACAAGCGCGTCGGACGAGCGAAATGTAATCGGCGGCACGACCCGCAACGGCTCGCTTCGACTCGCCCGCAACAATTCGTAGCCGTAGTAGTCGGCCCAAACGCGTGTCCAAAGAAGAGGCGTATCCCCGACGCTCACCTTTAAACGACGAGGCGGACACAGCGAAACCGTCAGTCCCGGCGCACGAGGACCGTCGACCGTCAACAGCAGTCCACCCCAGACGCCGGGCTCCAAACGCTTTTCGAGATCGCGCCAATGAGACGACATCGGCACATCATAATCGACGCGCGTAGGGTGGAGTAAGCGCAGCGCAACTCCACCATTCGGATATCGCAGCCGCGAAGTCGCCCGGAGAAAAGCGTGCAGTCTCATCGACGGGATTGCACAGATCCCAGAACTCGGTGTCTGCGGCGAAGGTGGAGTAAAGGTGGAGTTGCGCTGCGCTTACTCCACCCTACTTGCTGACCCCTGTTTCCCTGGCCGCCGATCGCAAAATCGCCGCGTTATTACCGCATGGGCCGCTGACCCAAGCGCAAATGCTCCGGCTTCAAATGCAGCTCGCGCAATACCCCGCGAGCGAACGCGTCCAACTGTCCGCCGCCCTCGCCCGCTCCATCAACAACGGACGAGTGCAGATCGCGTCCACGCCGTAGCGCGAAGCGCGCAATAGGCGCCGCACGCAGCCGCATCGAGGTTTGCGTAAGGTGGGCCCCTGGCCTAAGGTCTCCCCACTTTTTCTGATTGCCGTTCAATGAGATAAGGTCTAGGCTTCGTAAAAACGATGCATGCATGACGCGGTTTTTTCCTCGGGGTGTCGAAGCCTGAGGACCGCGCCATGCACGCCACCCAGATTCTGCGCCGAGCACTCTCGTCCGCGCTAGCGCCGATGCACGCGGGTGCGACAGGCGCCGCTGAGGCGTTGGGATCATGGGAGATGGTGCAAGGTCGTCCGTGGACGTGCTTTTTCGTTCGGATACGACGTAAGCCTCATAAGCGCGGTGCACGCGCGAGCATGCTGTCGCAGGGCAGAACGATCGAGAAGATCCGTAAGCGCGAACGCGAGCCTTGGTTGCTGGCGACGTCGTTGTCACCACACTGCGCCAGTGCGGCGCAGATCGTGGCGATCTATGCCAAGCGGATGCAG
>Ga0209480_10000166_pt1 | contig 58647 bp, 43 predicted proteins | sample JI61114C2DNA_FD_187501 | JGI IMG/M metagenome (GOLD analysis project Ga0209480, IMG submission 187501) | Wastewater effluent complex algal communities from Wisconsin, to seasonally profile nutrient transformation and Carbon sequestration -... | ecosystem: Engineered > WWTP > Effluent > Algae...
AAGAAAGGCAATGAGCGCGCCGGCCATTGCAAAAGCAAGAAGGCTTAGTTCGATCCTGTCTACCAGGAAAAACCATGTTCCTAAAGTGACGGCTATCAAAGTGCCTATACTACCTGACAGACCATCAATGCCATCAATAAGATTAAAAGAGTTGATAATAACGAGGATGATAAAAATAGAAAATATAGCTGCAAAAAAAGGATTTAATTCATAAACATTAAAGATGCCATAAAGTGATGTGACTTTCACATTTGCTTTAAAAACCAAGATACTGGCGGCAAAAACTTCTCCAATAATTTTTTTAGAAGGAGACATAGGAAGAATATCATCTTTTGCTCCAATCAGAAAAATAATGATCAAAGAGCACAGTACGTATTGCAGGTCTCCAAATACATTGAAAGGAGTCCACATTATAACAGAAAATATAAGTCCGGCGAAAATACCTATCCCTCCAAGTGATGGTGTCGCTTCTTGGTGCGATCTTCTTTCATCGGGAACATCCACGAGTTTCTTAACCTTGGCGATATTGATGATCGAAGGAATAGCGAAAAAAGTCAGCAAAAATGCTGTAACAAAAGATAAAATAATATCGTACATGATGGTTAGCTTTTAAGAACAATGTCTAACTCTCTATTTTTGTAAATTTTAATCATGCATATTATTTCGTTAAAAAAAAAGCCAATAACCTAAGCTTTTGACAACGGCAAAGCTACATCAAAAGAAATTAACCACAGTAGTAGTTTAATGCTATTTTCAATTAATTTTAATGAATATTAGTCTGATTGAATAATATTTCTTGGCTTCAGACGAAAAAAATATGCATTTTCCATAATATACGATGCAAAGAATAAAATAGTTGGTTTATGATCAAGCTATTTCCCCTCCATCCGATCTACATAATCTTTAGAACCGAGACGAAAGTAAACAGGAACTTTAGAAGTGCGATTCATTTTATGTTCGATGTTACAAAAAAATGGTTTGACCTCCCTTTGAAAGACTCTCATAGTCATAACGCTTTGATCTGGGGTAGGAGTGAGTGCGACTTTTTGTTTAAAACTGAGTAGGGAAGCGGTATCCACAGGAGCGCAATTTATGTACAATTGTCCATAAGATATGGCAGGTAACAGAAATAATACTATGGTAAAATATTTTATAAACATATTAGCAAAATAACATTGAAAACAGAACAATGACTCCTTTTAAATAGTTGTGGTAACCTTATATTAATAACGAGAATCAAAAATATCCATTTATATTTGGATAAAATCGAAGATAATATGCAGGTAAAGATCAATGCTCAATGGAAGGAGTTGCTACAAGTTGAATTTGATAAACCATATTTTGAAAAACTAGTGGCAGATTTGAAGGTAATCAAAGATAATGGAAGTATAGTGTATCCAAAGGGAAGTCAAATCTTCAATGCATTTGAGCTGACGCCACCTGATAAAGTGAAAGCTATAATAATCGGCCAAGATCCATATCACAATCCTGATGAGGCTATGGGATTGTGTTTTTCAGTTCCTAAGGGCATACGTGTACCACCATCATTAAAGAATATTTATAAAGAGTTAAAAACTGATTTGGATATAGATAGCCCGGACCATGGCGATCTAACTTCGTGGGCACATGAAGGAGTCCTCATGTTGAATAGTGTCCTGACAGTTGAAAAAAATAAGCCAGCTTCACATCAATCTTTAGGCTGGCAGACCTTTACAGATCAAGTGATAAAAATTATTTCGGAGCAAAAGGATTGTGTGGTTTTTATACTTTGGGGAAATTATGCCCGAACAAAAACACCCTTAATAGATCTTGACAAGCACCTTGTGATCGCCGCACCACATCCATCACCACTAGCCAGAGGCGCTTTCTTCGGACATCGTCCTTTTTCAAATACGAATAAATATTTGGAAGATCATGGGATTGGGCCGATTGATTGGCAGTTAAAGTAGTCAATGGTCAGTAATCAGTAGTCAGAATATCAGTATGTCAGTATATCAGTATGTCAGTGGTCAGTATATCAGTAAATCAGTAGTCTGTGTATCAGTAGTCAGTGTATCAGTAGTCAGTATAGCAGTAGTCAGTATATAAGTATTTCAGTAGTCAGTATATCAGTATTTCAGTAGTCAGTATATCAGTATATCAGCAATGGGGGCATAAGGGTTGGCATAAGGTAGAAATCAGGCTATTTTCAAGCGTGCTACTTCAATTTGTTGTTAGAAGCAGTAAGATATAACATGGGTTATGTGAAAAATTGTGTGGGAAGTTGAATGTTTTATGAATGAGTGGTCTTGTAATTGTTAGTTTATCAGAGAGATGTACTCACAACGGTTGGGAACGGTTGGGAACGGTTGCAAGCGTATCTTATATTCCAAGTTTTAAGAATGAGGCTAGGTAAGGATCTTAGGAAATAATGTTCAAAATAGGAGGTGTTTTCGTTGACGAGAGTCTTTGTAACTTACTATTAATCAGTCAAATATGCCCACAACGGTTGGCAACGGTTGGGAACGGTTGCAAGGGTAACTTATATTCCATGTTTTAAGAATGAGGCTAGTTAAGGATCTTAGGAAATAATGTTCAAGATAGGAGGTGTTTTCGTTGACCAGAGCCTTTGTAACTTGCTATTAATCAGTAAAATATGTTCACAACGGTTGACAACGGTTGGCAACGGTTGCAAGTGTATGTTATATTCCTTGTTTTAAGAATGAGGCTAGGTAAGGATCTTAAGAAATAATGTTCAAATAATACGGTTTTTTTGTTGACGAGAGTCTTTGTAACTTGCTATTAATCAGGCAGATGTACTCACAACGGTTGGCAACGGTTCGCAACGGTTGCGAACCGTTGCCAACCAATAAAGTTCTTCAACAATTCTTCACCCATTTTACACTTCCCTCTGACTCCTCTCATCACTCACCTCCTGCCAACTTAAATATTTCACGTATATTTATACTTTATATACGAATAAGGACTATGCTGATTGTAATATCATATAAATCAATGGATGAGAACCAACAAATCTGAAATTGGAGGCATATGTATTGCCATTATTCTTTTTGTATTTCTTGGCATTGTAGGAAATTACAAAACTAAGCCTTCCGGTCAGGTTATGACTACTGGTCAACTTTCAAAGGACTTTACCGAAATTGAAACAGAGGTAGATCAATTTCTAGAAGATCCATCAAATCTTACTTTACTTATCAATTGGTCAAAGGACTCAATCAGGCCGGATGAAATAGTTTTAAATGGAATTAATTCTTATACTGAACTTGATTTCCAACTTGCTGTACTAGGAAAGAATAAATATCTCGCTTGGACGAGTCAAAACTTGATTGATATCCGCAAAATTCCTTTTAATCAGGGTTGGCAATTGGTGGATGACTCCATTTTTGTAAAGACTTATCCTTTAAAATCGATTTTAGGATCATCCGTGAATTTGATTCTTCAGTTTAAATTACCTGGTAAGTTTTCTAAAATTATTCAAGCAAATAGTCTTTCAGAAGCAGACAAAAAAAATGCTATTGTTACCAAGGAAAATAAATTAATAGCTCTCCCTACCTCTGAATTGACTGCTCCGAACCATGTATTTGGAGTTTGGATGGTCTTTTTTTATATGCTGGCCTATCTATCCTTAATTTTTTCAGTTTCTTCTTTTCTGAAGAATAATCATGGGAAATTGTCTCCACGTTTCATTGTACTGGTAGCTTTAATACCGATCCTGTTCAGGGGCTTCGACTATCTAGGTAATATTGGATCTACCATAGATCAATATTTAATCAGCCTTTCAGTTGCAGACAAACCATTTTTATCAAAGTCATACGGTAATTTACTTTTATTGATTATATTTTATTTCCTCTTTACAGATTTTATTTTGGATAGCATCAGACCAGTCAAATGGTTAAGACAGCAAAAATATGGTAAAGCAAAATTTTCATTTTTCCTTTTTTCTCTCGATTATCTGGGGTTAGTTTGTCTCTTAATATTTTGCAGGGAACTGGTTGTAAATAGTGGAATTAATTTTGATTTTAAAAATGTATTTAATTTGGGTGTAGGCCCGATTTCGAGTATTATTTTATTAACTATTTTATTGTTCAGATACTTCCTTTTTTCTTATAAAATCAATCTCAATTTAGTTAGAAATAAAATAAATTTTAAATATAAAGCTATCGGTGTTTTTGGAAGTTTTCTTTTTGTTTTGCCATTAATTTATTTTACTAATTTAAATTTACCTATCTATATTCTGCTGCTTGTAGTGCTTTTATTTTCTTTATTGTTTGACATTTTTATTGAATTTAAGTCACCGACACTTGGCTGGCTGGTAGTATGGATCATTTTCTTTGCGGCCTTTGCGACAACCTCTTTATTCAAATTTAATAATGATAAAGAACGAGAAGAGAAATTGCAACTTATCGATAATTTAAAAGAAAAAAACGATACGATCTTTGATAGAAAATTTGCAAGAGCTACCACAAATTTAAAGAATAATCAATTATTACACGACGGCTTTTCAAAAGCGATTTTTGAAAGAAATATTAATCTTGGTACAGAAATGTTACAGATTGCTCTTAGCAAAGAGGGCTATATTCAGGATTATTATGCAGTCGATTATTACGTTAAATATAAAGATTCTATTTTAATTGCTTCCCAGCCCAATTTGACATCATCATTTCCAATCTCTGGAATTAAATTTACAGAAGAAAAGTCATTTCTTAAAGCATTTATTCCCAATAATTATCATAGCTATTATTATAAAATTTATTGGCAGGATCCTGGATTAAAACCTTCTCCTGAAATTTATTTTTTTGTTAGAAAGAAACTCATTGTGCCCCAATCTTATTTCTCTGAAAGTAATTCATATTTTATGGATTTAAGGGACTTGAGCAAGTATGATTATGCTATTTACAAAAATGATAAGCTAATAGAAAGTCAGGGAAGAATATATCCTGATAAAATTAATAGCAACGCCATGTTGGCTCATGATGAAATCCTAGAACTAAGTAGTCAAAGACGCTCAGAACTGATGTCACAACTGGACCCATCTACTGTCATCGTAATTGGAAAGGAGCTGTTAGGCATCATCAAACCGATTTCACTTTTCTCTTTTCTATTTGTGCTTCTCACACTCATGGTTATCATCGTATCTTTTGTCAATAGTTGGATAAGGATCTTACCTGCAGAATTACCGCTTCTTTTCAACGGACAGTTTAACCTGCGACAACGGATTGAATACTCCATTTTGTTAGTAATTGTTACTTCATTTGTTATTATAGCATGGATTACTAGCATTTATTTCCGTGATCTCTCTTCTAAAATGGAGGAAAATCAGCTTTCAGGTAAAGCTTATGCTTTGGTTTCAGATATCGAAAATAAAATTCAAAGTTTAGGTAGCGATTCTCTTTCAAATAGGAATTTGGCAGAAATATCCATCGTCCATCAGACAGAATTCAATATGTATAGTCCGGATGGTTCCTTGATGTACGAATCCAGAAGCTACATCACAGATCCTTACAGAAAAAGTAAATTTATTGAGCCTCAGGCATACATTAAATTGCATTTTGGAGGTATGCCAATATACAATCACAGCAACACTTCTGGTTCAATTGACAAAGCATATGTTCCTATCAAGAATGGCAGCCAATCTAAAGTTGCATGGCTCGAAGTACCTTTTTCGGCAGGAAGTAACCAAAGTTATTTTGCCGTTTCTGACTTTCTGGGTACACTCTTGAATGTTTATGTCTTCCTTTTATTAGTGGCAGGTGCAATAGCCATAGGTGTTGCGAATTCAATCACAAGACCATTGGTCAATCTTGTCGAAAAACTCAAGCTTATCAAACTTGATAAAAAGAATGAACCTCTTCAATGGTCTCAGCAAGATGAGATTGGTTCACTCATAAAGGAATATAACAATATGATAGACAAGCTTGAACAAAGCGCCATTCTGTTGATTAAAAGTGAAAGAGAAGGCGCATGGCGGGACATGGCCCAACAAGTGGCACATGAGATCAAAAACCCTTTGACACCCATGAAGCTTAGTATTCAATATTTGGAACGAAAAGTGCTCTCTGCGCCTCAAGAAAATCTCGAACAAACAGTCAGGGATACTGCAAGGACCATCATTGAACAGATCGATAATTTGGCAAGTATCGCCACAGAGTTTTCAAATTTTGCAAAGATGCCTGCTCCTGTAATGGAATACATTAATTTCAATGAACTTGTATCCTCTATCCACGAATTATTCAGAAAAAAGGACGATGTCAATTTTAATTTATATGTTCCAATTGACGATATTATTATTCTTGCAGACAGGTCACATTTGTTGCGGGTTCTTAATAATTTGGTCCAGAATGCTATTCAATCAATTCCTCCCGGTAGGCATGGTCAGATCGGATTGAAGCTTAAAATAGAGGAAAATATGGCTGTACTCACTGTGAAAGACAATGGTCTCGGTATTCCAGAAAGTATGTTTGACAAGGTATTTTATCCGAGGTTCACGACCAAAAGCTCAGGAATGGGACTTGGCCTGGCTATGTGTAAATCGATCGTAGAGTCAATAAATGGACTTATTAGTTTCAATTCTAAAGTTGACATTGGGACAGAATTCATTGTTAAAATACCCATAGCTGCTTCTTTTGAGGAAGAGGAAGATTTGGATGAAATTGAATAAAAATAGGTCTATATCTATTTTATTTATGTAGAATTTACACTAAGCCTTCAGTTGTCCATAATTTTTATTAATTTAGTCGTTAATTCAATCAGAAAATATGTTTCTTATTGGACTTTTAGAGCATTTGTTAAGTCAATACAGTAATAGTCTAAAATATGTTGTTCAAATCTTGATTCTTAATTTAAAATATAAATCAACAATAACTTCTTTTCCCTTTTGGAGAAAATTAGCACTATTTTCTTTAATAACATTATTACATTTTAACCCTGTCAATGCCCAATTTACAGAAAATCTCATTGATAAATTGACAGTACATTTCGCCAGCGGATCTCATACAGTAAGCGATACAGACAAAGTCAAAATTCAAAAATTTATCAATGATCTTGACGTTGTCATCCCTTATGTATTTAGAATTCAGTCTCATACAGACTCAATAGGTTCCCTTGAATTCAATCAAAAACTTTCTGAAAGAAGGTCTGAATCTATCAGAGTATATCTAAGAAAACTGGGTGTACCTGATATTCTTATTTCTACCAAAGGCATCGGTGAAACAAAACCGATCATGTCAAATAATGATGACGATGGCCGAAAATACAATCGCCGCTCCAATGTTTTTGTATTTGAGATTCAGAAGCAACGATTATTCAAAAGTAAAGTAGTTTTAAAAGGTGCTCGCCAAAATAGGGCAACAGTTTACATTCAGTCATCCGGAATAATGGATTCTGTCTTTACAGACGATCAGGGTAATTTCGCTTTTATAGTACCTGAAAAAAAAGATGTAACTTTTGGGGTTTTTGCTCCGGGATACATGTTTACCACACGAAAGATCAACACAAATGCAGACTTACCTGTGGATGAAATTACGTTGAACAGGATCAAAAAAGGAGAAAAAGTCTCTCTTCAGAATTTATATTTTGTGGGTGATAAAGCCATTTTACTTCCTGAGTCACAACCCGAATTAATTAATCTACTGCGCTTCGTAAGAAACAATAAAAACCTTAAACTCGAGATCGGTGGACATGTTAATGGACCTGAGATCAACAAAGGAAGTCCTGAATGGTATTACAATCTGGCTTTTGAAAGAACCGTCACTATTAAGAATTATCTGGTAAACAGCGGAATGGATCGCGACAATTATGAGTGCAAATCATACAGCAACACACAGATGATCTATCCCGAACCAACCAATGAATCCGAAGCGAAACTTAATAGAAGAGTTGAGATTAAGGTGGTTGAGTAATTGTTAGTTGTTATTTATTAATTATTATTTTGTTTCGGTAATCAGTAATCGGTAATCAGTAATCAGTAATCAGTAATCAGTAATCGGTAATCAGTAATAAGTAATCAGTAATCGAAATGTCAAATATTAAAGGGAGAGTTCCATCTGTGCACAAAATTTAATCGAAGATAAAATTCCCTTTGTGCCCTTTTTTAAATTATTGATAAATAAAATTGATCTTTGTATTCATTACTTTTCTGAGGAAATTTGACTTAATACATCTCAAATCTACTTTAACATTTATGAGATAAGGTTTCTATCAATATTTAGTTAATTTTGATTTAGATATCCTTAGTAATAAAAATCGATAATTGATTAAAGAATTGTTTGTATTTCAAATCCAACTTTAATATCTCCACTTATCTTTCAATTTTCATTTTTCTTCTTTCATTAGAATTAGGTCCACTCCCTTGGCCCTCTCCAAAGAGGGATATTTTCTACTCATCAAACTTTTGTTTATTAAGAATAGATTTAGAATGTTTATTAAGGATAGATTTAGAATGTTTAAAGATAGCCTGAACCCAGATTTATGAAAAACTGCTAACTCGTCTATTATTCATTATTCATTATTCATTATTCATTATTCATCGTTCATTATTCAACCCATTACCCATTACCCCATCGTAAACCTCCTTCTTAAACCCAACTGCCAAAACTTTTCCACCGTCATCCTCCAACACCGGTCTTTTAATTATCGTAGGAGATTTGACCATCAATTTAATCGCATTAACTTTGGATGATGCTGAAGCTTTTTGCTTTTCCGTCAATTCCCGCCAACTTGTGCTTGCCTTATTGAAAAGTTTATCGAGGGGCACTTGGGTCAACCATTCCTTGATTTTTTCTGAAGTGATTCCTTCAACCTTATAGTCATGAAAATCGTAAGTGATTTCTTTGTCAGATAGATACGCTCTGGCCTTTCTTACCGTGTCACAATTTGGAATTCCGTATAATTTCATGGAAGCTATTTTAATTCTAAAAAATCTGAGTAATCTCTTAATTCCTTTAAGACCCTGCCTTCGTTGGCAGGCAAGCGTGATTCAGAAATGATACTTTTAAAATTATTTCACTTTACTACCTAATGGCCAACCCGCAGGAGGTGCCACAATGCCAAGTTTGCCATCTGCATCTTCCGCAGTAAGCAACATTCCTTTGGATTCAATTCCTTTCAACTTTCGCGGAGCGAGGTTTTTAACTACCAGCACATCCTTTCCAACCAATGATGATGGCTCAAAATGTTCAGCAATGCCGGACACTATCGTACGTTGTTCTGTGCCAATATCCACCAATAGTTTAAGTAATTTATCCGTTTTTTCAACTTTGATGGCTTCAAGGATCTTTCCGGTCACGATAGAAACTTTTTCAAAATCTTCATATTGTATTGATCCATCGATGGCTGCTGGGGCTGCTTTTCCATTTTTAGAATCAGCAGCAGGAGCAGTGACATCGTTTTCTTTCAACTTAGTTATTTGCGCCTGAATTACTTCATCCGGTATTCTGGAGAACAAGTGTTCTGGTTGACCAATTAAGTGTCCAGGTTTTACTAGATATTCTCCTTCGGCAAGTCTGTCCAATACTTTCAATAATTCACCTTTCTCTTCAATAGGTGGAAGATTGAGCATCGTGCGCATTCTATCACTTGTAAATGGCATAAATGGTCTCACTGCAACGCTCAATGCAGCAATGATCTGAATGCAGCAGTTCATGATTGCCTTTACTTTGTGTGGATCAGTTTCCACGATTTTCCAAGGCTCATTAAATTGCAAGATTTGATTACCAACAGTGGAAATATTCATCATCTGCTGAAGCGCTCCCCTGAAATCATAGAGATATATTTTCTCTCTCATTTCGAACAACATATCGAAAACATCCATCAATTCTGCCTCAACAAATGAATCTTCCAATGGTCCGTGAGAACCTGCAAAGTCTTGCTCTTCCTCAAATTTTGGCACCTTACCATTGTAAAATTTGTGAGTAAGGACCATGACACGATTCACGAAATTGGCAAGATTGCCGACCAGTTCATTGTCATTTATCTCTTGAAAGTTTCTCCAGGTAAATTCGCTATCCCTTTGCTCCGGCATGTTGCGGATCATCACATAACGTAATACATCTTCTTTGCCAGGCAGATCTTCCAAATATTCATGCACCCAAACTGCCCAATTGCGGCTGGTACTTATCTTCTGACCTTCCAAATTCAAAAATGCATTGGCAGGAACATTGTCAGGCATGATGTAATCGCCATGAGCGTGCAATAACGCAGGGAAAATAATGGAATGGAATACAATATTGTCCTTTCCTATAAAGTGGACAATGGCGCTGTCCTTATCTTGCCAGTATTTTTTCCAGTCTTTGCCAGTGTCGGCAGCCAATTGTTTTGTCGCAGAAATATAACCGATCGGTGCATCCAGCCACACATATAGCTTTTTGCCAAGCGAACCTTCCAGTTCTTGAGGAACATCAACGCCCCAATCAAGGTCTCGTGTCATAGCTCTTGGCTGCAAACCGCCATCTATCCATGATTTGCACTGACCCAATACATGGTTCTTCCATTCCTTTGGATCATGCATTTGTTTGCCTTTGTAAATACCCTCATCCAGCCATTTCGACAACCATTCACTGTGCTTCTCTAGTGGGAGATACCAATGTGTAGTCGGCCTTAACACTGGAGTTTCATCAGTTAGCGTAGATTTAGGATTGATGAGATCCGTAGGACTGAGTGAGGTACCGCAGTTTTCGCACTGATCACCATATGCGCCTTCGTATTTACAATTCGGGCAAGTGCCTTTTATATAACGATCTGCAAGGAATTGCTGCGCCTTTTCATCATAATACTGCATAGATTCCTGCCGGGTAAACTGGCCTTTTTTCTCCAAAGTTCTGAAGAAATCCTGGGAAGTTTCGTGGTGCAATTCACTTGTAGTCCTGTGATAAATGTCAAAGGAAATACCCATTTTTTTGAAAGTATCTTCGAACATGCCGTGATATTTGTCCACGATCTCTTGTGGAGAAATGCCTTCCTTAGCAGCACGTAACGTTATTGCTGCTCCATGCTCATCACTGCCACATACGAAAAGGACATCCTTCTTCATAAGTCTTAAAAAACGAACGAAAACATCTGCGCTCAGGTAGGCACCGGCTAGGTGACCGATGTGCAGTGGGCCATTGGCGTAAGGAAGTGCAGAAGTAACTAAATATCTTTTGGGCAAACGGACGGCCATATCAAATCTCTTTTTTAACGGCGCAAAGATACCTTTATTATAAGATTTTGGTAGGTTGGAAAGACTTATTTTATAAAAAAATGATTTTAAAAAAGCAAGAGGGTCAAGTGTTTAAATATATATACTTTTAGACAACGTTAAATTTTGGAGGAATAATCGATATTATACTACACAACTCTTTAATAGTCAAATGAATTTTAGGAGGGAAGGAGATGCGCGGCAAGGAAGTAATTAAGGTTATATCACTAAGTTGCACAAAGGTTTTTGAGTTTATTAATGGAGGAGAATGACGCTTAATTTTGAAATTTGACGCTGATTTGGCAGTTTTTGAGTTGCACAAAGGGATTTGATCCAATTTCTACGATTGAATAAGTACTCTGAATAATAAAACTAAGACTATTAAGTAAATTATGAAGAGTAACGAATGTCCCCCTTTGGAGCAGGGTCATTCACTTCTATTTTGTCGTTATGTGTATAAGGCTTAATATCAATACGTTCAAAAATAGAAGAAAAAAAGTCGCAACTTCCCCTCTGGCAGAGGGGTGGCTATAGCCGGGGTGTTGATTCGCGTCATAATACTTTGGTTATGAAAATAATTTAAGCAACACTTATTTAATTTATCAGCGAGTTACACATTAAAGTTTTAGAGAAGTGAATGACCCTGCCCTTTGGAGGGGGCCAAGGGGGTGGACCTTTCACTTCGTGTCTGTGATACAACAAAATACCCCTCCAAAAATCCAATCACCTACCCCCACTTAAACCCTAAATTCCACTTTTACATTAATCTCATTAACTTTGGCCCCACATATCCATACAATGAAAAAATACAACGAAAAGACAATCGCCATACATCAACCTAATTTCCTTCCATGGCTTGGCTACTTCCATAAGATGAACAATTGCGACATATTCGTCTTTCATGATGATGTAGAACTCAATTGGAATGGCCATACCAGAAGGATACAAGTGAGGTCAAGCCCAACTTCAAATGAGCTGGACTGGATCAATATTCCAATCCCCAATGCCGACAAATATGCTTACATCAATGAAATAGAAATCCCCTCAGACCCTAAGGCATTCGATGGAATTATGGACAAAATCAAAGGTTGTTATACCGGAACGCCACATTACAAACAAGTTTTTCCCGTGATAAAGCGTTGTATTATACAGAAGGAAACGAATCTTGCTGTGTACAATCAAAAAGCTATCACTATACTCGCAAAATTACTTGATATTAAACCCACTTTGGTGGTGAGCAGTAAACTTGAGACCGAGGGGCGTGGCCAGGAAAAAGTCATAAATATTGTCAAGGCCATTGGTGCCAACAATTACTTAAGTGGTATGGGGGCTATCTCTTATCAACTTGCTGATGTCTTTGAGAAAAATAAGATTGATCTCACCTACCTTGAAAGTGCGAAAGACCTCAATTTGGTTGGGAAGAAGGTGCCACATTTATTATTAAACGCTTCTATTGTCGATTGTTTATTTTATATGGGAGTGGATTGGGTTAAAGAAACGCTGGATTCCCTAAAACCTAAAATTGAAATATGATCTTTTTTCAGAGATATTTTTTTACCATTTTATTTATTACAATAGTTCAAAATCTTGTTTTTAGTCAGGGTTACGTCGGTGTGAAGGAAGTTGATGCCAAGACTAAGAAGTTCTATGATGAAGGGCAAAAGAGTGCGATGGCTCAAGCTTTCGGTAAAGCAAAATCCAGTTACAGAAAAGCACTGGAGATCACTCCCAATTTTCAAGATGCAATGATAGAATTGGCAGGAATTTATTTCTCCCAAAAAAACGAAGATTCTTGTGTGTATTTCCTTAACGCTATTAAGGATATAAATCCTAAACCCAGCGCCAGAGTCTATTATACGCTTGCTACACTATATTATAATAGGGGAGATTATGAATTAGCACAGGTAGAACTCCAAAAATACCTTGGCACCGACATCAAAAGTGCAAAATCAGCTGAAGATGCTAAGTTAAAGCTCGCCAATTGTGTGTTCGCCATAGAAGCAAAGAAGAAGCCACGATTATTCTCGCCGATAAGATTATCAGACAGCATCAATACCTACCGTCCCGAATACTTACCTTCCATTAGTGCTGACGAAGAATTGCTGGTTTTTTCCAGAATGATTGATCGACAGGAAGATTTGTATTATTCTCAATGGAACAAGGATCACTGGAGTCGTGCCCAACCCTTGGAAGGAGTAAATACAGAAAAATATAATGAAGCTGGGCATTGTGTATCTGCGGATGGAAAGACGATCGTTTTCACCGGTTGCAACATGCCGGGAGGTTTAGGTAGTTGCGACCTATATATATCCTACTTTAAGAATGGCAGGTGGACACAACCTGCTAATCTTGATAGCCCAATCAACACCCCTGGATGGGAAAGCCAACCCAGCTTGAGCGCCGATGGCAATGTTCTTTATTTTTCCTCAGAAAGGCCGGGTGGATATGGATTAAGAGATATTTGGCATACTGAAAAAAGCGCTTCAGGTAGATGGTCAACACCAAAGAATATTGGTGCACCAATTAACACGACGCGCAATGATAGTTCACCTTTTATTCATGCCGACAACCAGACCTTATATTTCATGTCTGATGGATTGCCGGGCATGGGAGGTACAGATCTTTTTTTCTCAAAAAGAATAGATACTGAACATTGGGATGTCCCAATAAATCTTGGATACCCTATCAATACCATCGGCAATGAAGGGGCCTTGGTCGTGAATATTGACGGTGATAAAGCATATTATACTTCTACCGGGGCCAAATCGCTTCAGGATAAAGATGGTTTGGAAAATACAGACATTTATAGTTTTGAATTGGACAAGGAGATCCGCCCGCAATCAGTTTCATTTTTTAAAGCATTAGTTTTAGATGCAACATCTTCTAAACCCATAGTCAGTGGTGTTAAGATAACTGATATTCAGAAAAATTTATCTTTTTATAATGGTAATACCTCTGACGATGGAACAGCATTGGTCATCATGCCCAAAGGTGATCAATATGGAATACAGATTTCTGCCCAAGGGTACATCTTTATTTCTGAATCCGTGAAGATCCCTGATTCTGCAAATGTCAAAATGCCTTACATAAGCACCTACAAAATGGAAAAGATAGGTAATTCTATTGGCAAGACATTTCCAATGAGGAATATTTTCTTTGAAAGTGGCTCAGATCAGTTGTCTTCTGCATCGAATGCTGAATTGGGATCGATCTTTCTTATGATGAAAGAGAATCCTGATATTGTGGTGCAGATAGATGGTCATACGGACAATGTTGGTGGGGAAAAAGATAATTTGCTTTTGTCTCAAAACCGTGCGAAGTCGGTCATGAATGAATTAATAAAAAGGGGTATTCCAGCCAAAAAGATTCAATATAAGGGCTTCGGAGAGTCCAAACCTTTGACTAATAATGCAACAGAAAATGGAAGACAAGTAAATCGGCGAACGGAGTTCACAATTATTAGTTTGTAAGAAAATCACCACTTTTATTCAAGTACTGCTTTAAAAAGTTATTACTTCTGAACTATTCAATCTCACTATTTGGAGGAACCTCAGTACCCTCATCCGATCCTTCATCATAGTATGATCTCACAAGATTGGCAGCACGTTTGCCCGCTATACTTGCTACCTCTTCGTTACTTGCTGCTACAATTCTCTTGACACTTTTAAAATGTTTTAAAAGTTTTTCAGCTGTGGCCTTGCCAATGCCGTCGATCTTAGTCAACTCAGAAACGGTAAAATTCATTGAACGCTTATGCCTATGGAAAGTAATTGCAAATCGATGCGCTTCATTCCGCAGTTGTTGGATGAGTTTTAAAGATTCTGATTTTTTATTGATGTAAAGCGGAATGGAATCTTCAGGAAAGAAAATCTCCTCTAATCTTTTAGCGATTCCTATCAGTGTCACTTTGTCCAGAATCCCCAATTTTCTAAGGACTTCGGTTGCCATTCCAAGTTGACCCTTACCACCATCGATGATGATGAGGTCGGGTAGGGGTTTTTCTTCTTCGATCAATCGGGTATAACGGCGGGTCACGACTTCTACCATCGTCGCAAAGTCATCGGGACCTACCACCGTTTTTACATTGAATTTACGGTATTCATTTTTGGCTGGTTTAGCATTTTTGAATACCACACAACTCGAGACCGGATTGGTGCCTTGTATATTACTATTGTCAAAACATTCAATATGAACAGGCAATTTTTCCATGCCAAGATCTTTCTGTAATGTCTCCATTATGCGCTGTGCCGGAGCGATACGAGGCGCATTGACAGATTCTTTTCTTTTTTGAATAAGATAGAAATTGATATTTTTCTCAGCCATTTCCATGAGTTTTCTCTTATCACCAATGGAAGGAATATTAACTTTCACTTCTTTCTCCTCAAGTATGACGCCTGGTATATTGACCAGAACTTCAGGCGCAATACTGTTGAATTTTTCACGTATCTGTTGTATCGTATAGGACATGATAAAGGCATCCTCATCAAGGTTGCGCGTCGCCTCCTGCAGAAAGGTATTGATCATAGCACCATTAACCACTTTAATATAATTGATATAAACTTCGTCACCCTCTGAAAATAATGCAAATACATCAACATCTTGAACAGTAGTGCTTACCACAGTAGATTTTGAGTGGTAGTCTTCGAAAAGTGTAAGTTTTTCTTTCATTTCTGAGGCTCTTTCAAACTCCAGATTTTCAGCATACATGGCCATTTTTTCGCGTAAATGTGTTTTGACCGATGCGAAATTTCCCCGCATGATGTTTTTTATTTGATTGATCTTTTCATCATAAGCTTCCTTTGATTCAAGACCTTCACAAGGGCCAAGACAGTTCTTGATATGGTATTCCAGGCAAACTTTGAACTTACCTTTTTGGATATTTTCAGGGCTTAAATTCAGATTGCATGTGCGCAGTTGAAAGAGTTTTCTGATCAATTCAAGTATTTGTTCAACTCTGAATTTTGAAGTAAATGGGCCAAAGTAAGTAGAGCCATCCTTAAATACCCTTCTGGTGAAAAATACTCTTGGAAAAGCCTCCTTCTTAATACATATGTACGCATAAGTCTTGCCGTCCTTAAGCATTACATTGTATCTGGGTTGAAATTTTTTAATAAAAGTGGCTTCCAAAAGAAGGGCATCATGTTCAGTTTCTACCACAGTATATTCAAACCTTACAGCATGATCTACCATTACTTTGGTCTTTCCTGACATGCCCTTACTGTTGTTAAAATAGGAGGAAAGTCTGTTTTTAAGGGACTTTGCTTTACCTACATAAAGTATGATATCGTCTTTATCAATAAACCTATATATACCCGGCTCTTTAGGAATAGAAGCCGATAATTCCCTGAATGTTTCCTTCTTCATCTTTTTAAATCAGTGGAAAAATAGTTGATTTTCCATTGATCGATAACAAATTATTGAGCAAATGGATCTGATTTCTTGAACGGTGATAATTATGTCCTGAATATTTAGCGCCGTAATAGACATCATTCAAGAGGTGATCTGTCATGAATCTAAGCGCCTGCATATAGATGATGATCAAGCCGCTGTCAATCAGAGAGGTGGATTCAGCCTGGGAAAGATTATCTTTCCTAGCATGCAGATATCCTTCGTGTATTGCATCAATAAATGCTGGTCTTACGATGATTTGCTCGAGATCCAATACTTCTTCGTTGGCAGGAGAAATATAAGTACGCATCATATCTCCCCAATCGCTGAAAATATGACCAGGCATCACAGTATCCAGGTCGATCACATGAAGCCCGATATCATTTGGACCGAATAGAACATTGCTGATTTTTGCATCATGGTGCATTATTCTGATTTTAAAGTCATCAGATTTGATCATTGAATTGTACAAATTAACTATGAATTTATAATTCAATAGTATATTAATTTCTTTTTCAGATTGATTAATTCTATTTGAATCACCTGTAAGTATTGAATTTTTAAATTGATCAAATCGTAATGATAAATTGTGAAAATCTGGAATTGAAGGCACCATGCCATTCAAATCAAAATCTTTAAATTGTGCAGTGAAAGAGCCAAACTGATTTGCTGCTTCATATGCCTGTTCAGGGGTTTCAACGACACTAATGGTTTTTGAATCTTCAATGAATTCAAAGATTCGATAGCAATTTCCATTTGAATCGATCGGTAATTTATCACCAGATTTATTAGACAATGGAGTAATTAATTTATAATTTGAATTGTGATTATTTAAATAAGAATCAAGCAGATCTAAATTGTTTTGTATCAATTCAGGATTGGCAAAAACATCTATATTTAATCTTTGTAGAATATAGTTTTTAATACCAACTTTGACGCGATATGTTGCATTTATTAGCCCTGATTTTATTTCTTCACATTCAGTAACAGCCTCTTTGTCGAAGAAAGAGGACATGATATGTTTTATTCTTTCTATCATGCCGGAAAGTTAGTATTATTCGCTCAACTAAAAAAGCGACATCTTCTTTCGAAGATGCCGCTTTGCGGTGAGATGGAGATTCATGGGTGAGATGAATGTTCCATAATTACTTGGGTAAAAGTCTGTTCTCAAAATCTTTTGAGCATTGAGGTGGTTTTGAGTTTTCTATAATTTCAACACACTTTCTTAATATTGGGCGAAATGTGTATTCTCATAAAGTTTATTGAAGTTCACAATATTGATTTTTATGCTTGGATATTTTTTGATACAGTCTAACATTGAAAATGGACTTGTAATTTCTCTGATAAATTAATTTAGTTTTACTTTTCATGTTTGATCTATTTAATAAGTTCTAAAATAAATGATAAAATTTGGTGGATCGAAGTGGACTTCATTAGGCCCTACTTTTTGTTATTATTTTTTACAATTTTCTTTTCTCTGTATTTATAATTCAAATGTCCAACTATTTACTTGCGCCGCCAAATTGGTCATTCTACGAAACTTTACAGAATTGCAGTTTTTATCGATTTTTGCCATTTTCTTCTACATATGTTAACTTTTGTAATCTATGATTCTTTACAAATTAGTTGAATTCTTTTTGAATATATGTATAAATAAATGATTATCAACAAAATATGAATTTTGAGAATTTTTTATTATTTTGGGTTTATTTTATTTACTTTTAGGCTACTAACTCTTATAACCTCACTAAAATCTATTGGATTTTAACGGACATCATATAATACATTACCCATGGCTTCAAAAACGCAATCTGAAATCGTAGAATTATTGAATACCAATTTCACAAAGCAAGAGCTTGTGCAGACTCTTCAGGATATTTTAAAAATTTCTAAACCTACAGCCTACAAATATCTTTCCCAAGATGTTCCGATTTCATACGATCAGATGAGTAAGATTCTTGATTGTGAAAAGTTTCAGACAGTTTTATTGAGATCTGGAAGTACAAGTCAATCGAATATAACATGGAATTACCCTGTATTTGACCGGCCTGTGACTGATGCATTATCCTATGTTCAATCAATTAATAACTTCATAAAATTATTCAGCGGGAATGATGTGGAGATCAAATACACGAGTTATGAAGTGCCGCTCTTTTATTACATGTATTATCCAAGATTATTTGCTTTTAAATTGTTCTGCTGGTCCAAGACCATTTGGAAGACACCAGGTTTTGAAAATGCTCACTTTGATGAAAATAAGGTACTGACGCCTGAAGTACTTGAAATAATGGAGGATACATTGAACAGGTTTTCCCAGTTAAAATCTACAGAATATTGGACAGATCAATTATTTGACAATACCATTCGACAAATCCATTATTTCCGTCAAATGGAATATTTTGACAATATTAAAGTATGCAAGCAGCTCGCCCAGGACATTCTCAATCTCATCCGTCTAATGAGAGTTATGGCCACCACTGGAAAGAAAATGTCAAAAGATAAGTCTACTCATGCATCCGATATTACAATTTATAGAAATGATATTTACTTTACAAATAATATTGTATCAGTTCATTCGCCCGAACAGATCATTACATTCTGTGCCTTCGACAATCCGAATTATATCATTACAATGGATCCAAAACTTGGGGAACGGACTTCAGAATGGTTGGAAAATATGCAATCAGGCTGTACCAGATTAACACAAAATTCAGAGTTAGTAAGATTGGGATTTTTTAGAACAATGGAAGAAGCCTTAGACCTTCTTGGTTTCGATTTGAGTACTTAAATTGTTGGAAATCTATTATTTAACAGCAAAAAAATCTATTCGAAAAACCAAAACAAGGTAGTACCGTATTTTTTTAATTGCTTAAATCGAGCATGATTTTCAAATTTATAATCCGCATTCGTCTCCAAGACAAACAATCCATCAGTGGCCAATAGTTGCTTTTCAAAGATCAGATCAGGTATTTCGGGTATATTGGGCAAAGGGTATGGAGGTCCTGCAAAAATATAATCGTATTTTTCCTTAGTGCTTGCTATGAATCTAAAGACATCTGACCGAACAATGCGTAATTCATTTTCAATGTTCAATTTTTCACTAACCTCCTGAACAAATTTTATACAACCCATGAATTGATCTACGTAGGTAGCATCAATGCACCCTCTGGAAATAAACTCATAACAATGGTTGCCTGTGCCACCAAATAAATCGAGCATCTTTACCTCTTCCCAATCAAGTCTGTTGTTCAATACATTAAACAAGCCTTCTTTAGAAATATCAGTCGTAGGTCGTGTCGGCCATTTATCTGCTGGAGGATAGAATTTTCGGCCACCAAATTTTCCTGATATTATTCTCATGATCTTAATGAAAATAAGTCGAAATACAAATGAGCGGGAATACCTGGTATGTTGAGATTATCGGTTGATAAGGTATTTATGAATTCAAGTTGACGTATATATCTCATTAACAGGTCGTGTATAATAGAATCCTTATCTAATTTTCCAGATATATAAGTCGGTGTAGTGTCCTGATCTAATTGAAATTCTTTGAAAATCAGCATCACATAATATAAAAAATCCTCAGCAGTGGAAAATTCATACACATTAGCGAATATCAATTCTTCATTCCTGTACAAGACTACATACATGGTGTCATAAAGCGCATTGATGAACAGGTGATGTTCAGATGTAGTTTTATTCAGCAATTTATTCAATCCCTTGATATATTGAGTCAATGCATTCTGCGCATGTGCATTGGCAAAGTGATGTTTATATCGTGACAATATAGAATGTCGAAAAGCATATACAACCTTTATTTCTGATTGTTCTATCGTATCCACCATGATTTGATCAGAAGACCAGATTGGAGCAGAATTCTCAAGATAATGCTGGGAATCACCTTCATTGAATATCTTTCCAGGCACCAAGGCCAATCTCTTATTAGAAATACCGATCTCTACTCTTCTGAAATTTTTCTTGAGATTGGGATCAATTTCCAAAACTTTTTCATGGAATTCAGCAAAATTTTCTTCATCACTCTGTTTGTATTCCCTTAGAAGTTCAAACTGATCATGCTCAGAAATAATTGCAAAAGTAAAGTATCTATTTTCACTTAATAATAGTAATTCACAATCTTCAGATTGAAAATCGCGTGACTTATCATTTTTATATTCAGTAATTAATTGTGGCAAAATTTCAGAAATTGAGTTGAAACATATGTCCACAATATTAATACATTTTACAATTATTCAGCAAAAACTATTGCATTCTATGTAATTTTGCAGCACAAATTTTTCTATGACAGTCAAACTACTTGCTATTGAAAGTTCTTGTGATGATACATCTGCTTCGGTAATTATTGATGGAAAGGTATGTTCCAATATTGTTTCAAGTCAGGATGAACATGCGCTGTGGGGAGGGGTAGTGCCCGAGGTAGCTTCCAGAGCACATATTCGTTTGATCGTACCTGTGGTCAATAAAGCATTGGACAAGGCGGGCATAAATATTCAAGATATTGATGCTATAGCTATCACAAGAGCTCCCGGACTACTGGGGTCACTTCATGTAGGTGTTTCATATGCCAAAGCTCTTGCCCTGGCTAGAAATATCCCACTTATCGAGGTCAATCACATGGATGCGCACATCATGGCCAATTTCATAGATGAGCCGCAACCAAATTTTCCATTTTTATGTCTTACAGTGAGTGGTGGTCATACTCAGATCAGTATTGTAAGGTCGCATCTCGATGTAGAAGTATTGGGAAGGACGATCGATGATGCTGCTGGTGAGGCTTTTGACAAAACTGGAAAAGTACTTGGTTTGGATTACCCGGCTGGTCCTCTCATTGACAAAAAAGCACAGTTGGGTCAGGCTATTTATAAATTTACAGAGCCAAATATTCCCGGTCTGGACTTCAGTTTCAGCGGATTAAAAACATCAATACTCTATTTTCTTCAAAAACAAGTCAAGCTGGATCCTGATTTTATTTCAAATAATTTAAATGATCTATGTGCTTCAGTGCAAAGTAGAATAGTCAGCATCTTGATGAACAAGCTAGTAAGGGCAGCTGAAATGACTGGTATTAAGGAAATAGCCTTAGCAGGAGGTGTCGCAGCCAATAGTGCATTAAGAGATGCAATGAAGGCTCGTCAGGAAAACCTTGGTTGGAACATTTATATTCCTTCTATCTCCTATTGCACGGACAATGCCGCTATGATTGGAAAGTATGGATATTACAAATATCTGGCCGGGCAATTTGCAGATCAAAGTATGGAAGCTTCGGCGAGGGTAGATGAATGAAATTAGAAGTCAGAAGTCAGAAATTAGAAGTCAGAAGTCAGTTCACCTGTAATGCTTTACTTCCAAAATCAAAAATATAACTTGAGAAAAAGGCAACAGTACCGCTGATATTTATGATAAAAAAAGTCGTTTAGTACAATATCCCCTTCTGCAAGAGGGTGAACGACGAAGAAAAGGTGCAAAAGCGACCTTTTCAAGGAAGTGAAACGAAACGAAGTCCCGCGTTATAGGGGCAAAGTGCAGTCAGAACATCTTGAGTTTAACTGAAGTAAGAATGGAGGCAGGTAAACTCAAGATGCTTCTGCGATGCCAAGGGGGAGTTATTGATATGTATAATTTTTATTATTTGCATGTTGTTGATTAACAATATTTTGCAATGAGTTATATAGGCGAAGTCAGAAATTAGAAGTGTGTTTAAATGCAATGTGTTGCTTCTAGGAGAAATAAAAAGTTTACCTAATAAGGTGAAATGTAAAAGATGAAATGTAAAATGCTTTTGAGAAGATTTCCACCTTTTTGGGCTAGGGTTTAATCACAAGTATTTTTCGAAAAATGGTTTTAACTTCGTCATGGTGTCCCCAAAGTTTCACTTTGAATTTTACAAAAAAGATCTGTATAAACTTTAGCTCTGCCAGAGGGGATGTCCTAACCTTATTTGCTCTTCAAGTATATGTATTGTTTATTAAATATATACATATATAAATTAAATATAACTTAATAGCACAGGGTGCAGCCCTGGAAAAAAGAAAAGTTCCTCAATCAATCCTGAATTGGGTTGGACCATCCACACCGTCGCAGTTTAAACTACGACAAACCTCACCATCACTGAACAAATTTTTCACTACAAAAATCATACAATCTAGGATACTGACCACTGACTACTGACAACTGACAACTGACCACTTCATACTGACCACTTCATTCTGACATCTTTTCACCGACACAAAATTTCATTTAACCATCTCGATTCATCTTGATTTAACCGATATTTGCGTTATCATTCTGTTACGGTCCTGATATACTAGATTTGTTGAGTCGATATTCATTCATTTGTTGTTGTGTTTTTTTGCTGCTTAGTGCCGTCGGAATCGCTGATCTATCTGCTCAGGTAATGGCACCTTTTAATAATTTAAAAAGGTCCTCTTTTACTAAATTGAATCTGCCTATGAAGATTGAGGTGGATGCAGTTCCCAGTACACTCACTGTTAAGTCAATGGAAGTGGAGGATCAGGATTTTACTTCCTATTTTAGGATATTTGATAACGCTTTGGTTGGTTCTGACATACTTTCAACTCTTCCGGATTCTGTGTTGAATGGTGAATTTATATTTACTTACCGTGTATTTCAAGGCAATTGGAAAGATAATTACAGGCTTTTAGATACCTCTATTATTTTAGCAAAATGGGATCCAACCCTAGCCGATTTTACTTCCAACTATAATGCAAACCCTATTATTGTTGAAAGGAATAATATGACCTATCGGGGAGCATTTACCAGAGGTATTTCCCTGGGTAATAATCAGGATCTAACGTTAAACTCTGCATTCAACCTTCAACTATCTGGTGAACTTGGAGATGGAATTAAGATAACAGGAGCATTATCAGACAATTCTATTCCAATCCAACCGGAAGGTAATTCTCAACAACTGCAGGAATTCGACAAGATATTTATCGTGCTTTCCAATAAGAACTCTTCTTTGACTATTGGGGATTTTGAGATAAATAAACCTCCTGGTTATTTTTTAAATTATTTCAAGAAACTGCAAGGAGTTCAGGTCGCAAATACTACAGTCCTTAAAAAGAATAATATTCTATCTACTTCGGGAGGTGTTGCTATAACGAAAGGGAAATTTAATAGATTTACAGTACAGGTCATCGAAGGAAATCAAGGCCCATACAGACTTCCCGGGGCTGAAGGTGAGTTGTTTGTGATAGTTCTGGCAGGAACAGAAAGAGTCTATCTAGATGGAGTTATACTTAGCAGAGGCTATGACAGGGACTACATCATTGACTATAATAGTGGTGAAGTGACCTTTATGCCATCGAGAATTATTACTAAAGATTCACGGATTGTAGTCGAATATGAATATTCCAATCAGCAATATCTCAGGTCTTTCTATAATCTCAATGTCAACTATAATACAAAAAAATGGAATTTTAATTTCAATTCTTACAGTGAGCAAGATGGAAAAAATTCTGCCAGAGGACGAGACCTGACCGCAGAAGACAAGTTGGCACTTGGTGCTTCTGGCGATAGTATTAATAACACTCTGGTTAATTCAATCAGAGAGATAGAACCTTCCAATAAAAGTATTGTGGTTTCTTATTCGTTGATAGATACGACGGTAAATGGAAAATTATTTTCAATACTCAAATTTCCATGGCAAGAGGGTAGTACAAGGTATATTGCTGACTTTACAGATGTTGGAGCAAGAAATGGTTATTATAATCGGGTAAATGAAGGGGTCAATGGCAGAGTTTACCGATTTGTAGGTGAAGATGCTGCAGGAAGACCCTTAGGACAGTATAATCCACTTTCAAAACTAACAGCTCCCAATCGCAAACAAATGTTCACCTTCGGAACTACCTGGAAAGTGGATAGCAATACTATTGTTACCGCTGAAGGAGCCCTATCGGGTTTGGATAACAATAGATTTTCTGCAAAAGATGATGCTGATAATCAAGGGATAGGTCTAAATATCAACATTGTAAAAAACAATATGATCTTCAGAAAGAAAGGAAATTGGAAGGGAGATGTAGGAATAATGTATGAAAGAGTTGACAAGGATTTTAACATAATAAATCCTTATAGAAATCAGGAATTTACGCGTGATTGGAATATCACCAACATTGTAAAAGAAACACAACATTTAGGACGTGCTTTTTTGAACCAACGATTTGGGAAAAAACTTTACCTCAATTATGGAGTATCGGGACTTTTTCAGGATATTTACTTCCAAGGAATAAAGCAAGAAGCTTCAATAGGATTGACATTGAAAAAGACCACAATAACCACAAATATCAGCTATCTCAATTCACAATCTCCAACGGAAAGATCTCAGTTTTCTAGACCATCTGCTACAATCACACAGCAGCTTCCAAAGCTCGGTAATATGATTATTTCACTTAGTTATCAAAGTGAATTTAATAAAAGAGCGTCTGTCGTTGCTGATACTTTACTTGCCTCCTCTTTTGCATTCCAGATTGTAAGATTGTCTATTGTAAATAATTTTACAAAAAACATTGTCACAGAAGTATATACGCAGCGCAGAAACGATTACCAGCCTTTTAACACAGAACTCGATCTCGCCAATCACGCCCAAGAGTATGGACTAAAGACAAGTATTAAGCAGGGTCAAGGTTCGGTGCTTAATTTATCCGGAACTGTCAGGACATTCGACATAGACAGATATAAAAGCACCTTGAATTTGACCTCAAAAAATACTTATCTCGGGCAACTGGATTATTTATTTTCTACTTTTAAAAACAGGCTTTCAGGAAACACTTTATTCGAAGTAAGCTCAGGCCAGGAGCAAAAAACTGAATTTAATTATATTGCTGTTCAACCAGGAACAGGCCAATATATCTGGAATGATTACAATAATGATTCTATTCAGCAAATAAATGAATTTACAACTGAAGGTTTTGCTGAAATGCGCAATTTTACAAGAGTAAATATACTTTCTAATCAATTTATTCCGACATTAAATACTTCCTTCAATCAGAGTTTAAGATGGAATGGAAAGTCGGCATCAGGGCGGGGTAAGGTAAAGTTTATCAATAAATTTTCAACTCAATCCAGTTTTAGATTTGACAGAAAGATCCGGGACAATGCGAGGGTGGGATTCTGGAATCCATTTTATACCAATATTCCTGATTCTTCTTTGGTCACTTTTATCCGAAATTTTAGGCATACTTTTTTCTTTAACAGAGGAGATTCAAAGTATGAATTGCAGGCTTCTATGAATAATAACAATTCCAAGAATGTTTTGACTACAGGCTTTGAAAAGCGTAGAAATGACCAGTTCAACTTTACTTCCAGATTTAACATTGGAGTGCCAGTGAGTCTATTCTTCTTTTATACGCGCCAATATAAATTCAGTGAATCGGAAGCTACTGCATTTCAGATCAATAATTATTCTATCAAAAGTGATGAATTCAGACCCGAAGTCAACTGGCTTATTGGAGAAAAATTCAGATTTTCTTCTACATATAGACTACTCCTTCAAAAAAACAGGCTTGCACCTCTCTTTGAAAAAGCTACCAGTAATGATATTTCTCTAAAATTGGACTTCAATGAAAGTGCAAAATCGAGTTTTAAATTCAGCACTACGATGGCCATTATTAAATACAACGGTTTGCGCAATTCAGCTGTAGAGTTTGCCATGTTGGAAGGGCTCAAGAATGGACGCAACTACCTTTGGTCTATCTCTTATGATCATAATTTAAAGAATAATGTCCAGCTCAATTTCGGTTATGATGGCCGTAAATCGGAGGGTATTAATGCCGTACATACGGGTAGGGCGAGTGTGAAAGCATATTTTTAATCCACCTCAGATTATAAATTATACGAAAACGCAAAAATAAATGAGACCGAGTTTTTCTCGTATAATACCGAGCTAAAATTCGTTTAGATCATTAAAAATGGTTTAAACGAATTTTCATTATATTTTATCTACAAGATATTTATTAACATTGTCTTCCATTAAATATTGTAAATAATATGAGCACATCCTTACGTAAAAGAGTTTTCTGCCTCTACCCAAATGCGCAGGTACAAAAACCAATAGAACATGACGAAGAGACATGGTATATCAATGTGAAATCCCTACATGATATAAGAGATAAAGATGCTTTTTACATTACAAACTTACTCTCTGGATGGAAGCTGACGGATCAGGATTTTGATGAAGCCATTATGTATAAAGGTAATATCACTGAAATATTTTGGAATATCAAGGCCGAAATCACTGAAAATATCATCAGTCCTACGGTCCATATTGAAATTGGTGATTATTTGAGAAGCCATAGTTATGCTATGCCAGCCTATGGATTTAGTGTTGAACAATTGATAGAAAGAGGTATAATTGTTTTGGATATAGTTGAAGTTATTTAAAATAATCTTATTTAAAATTTTGAAATTTCTTGACACCATTTGAAAAATTATATTGATCCCTGAAATTGCCTACCATTTCTAAAACTCTTTTTTCTTTAGCCACTAATTCCAATAATTTACACCAATAAATTAGTGATAGATGCAAAGCATCACCAGTGGAATTTTCTTCGATGCTGATTACAAGGTATTGGCCAACAATATTTAATATTGTGCGCATGAACAAAAGAATGTCTTAAATTTAGCATTAAAGCAGAGCTAACATCAAACATCAAACAACTAGTTTTTATTCTACGTAATCCAAATCTTTACTAAATGTTTCTTTCAGCGTCAATAAAGAAACAAAAGCGATTAAAATACATATAATTCCTACAAATAAACCAGAGGATAATAATCCCCATTTTTCAGATAAATAGCCGAACGATAACGTGATTGGAACCACGCTGAATCTTACGAAATTAGGAACGGTATTGGCAACGGTGGATCTGATGTTTGTTCCAAACTGCTCCGCCGCATTGATAGCAAAAAGTGCCCAGTAACCGCTACCCATCCCAATGGCGAAACTCATCCAGGTATAATACACCGGATTGGTACTTTTATTCAAATGGTAGAAAATTGTTACTGCCAATAATACAATTAGATAAATACCAATCACTTTTTTTCTACTCTTAAGCAACTGACTAAGGTAACCACTCAGGAGATCACCTACGCTCAGGCCTATGTAACAAAACATGACACTTTTGCCCACATTGATCTTATCCGTCATGCCGAAGGATGCTCCATACCTATTACTTAGATTAATCATGACACCAATAGAATACCATATTGGCAATCCGATAAGTATACAAGCTATGTATTTCCACGATGATTTTAATGACCGGAAAATCATAAAAAAGTTACCACGCGAAATATTTTCCTTTTGGTTTATTTTCTTAAACATTATAGATTCCATAGTGCCGAAACGAAGTAAAAGCAACGCCAGTCCCATTATTCCACCCAATATATATGCACCTTTCCAGGTTAGATATGTTCCCGCCAGACTGGCACCAACTGCTCCAAGAGCGCCCACTGAAACAATTATAAGTGTACCAATCCCTCTTTCCTCTCTCTTCATAGATTCTGAAACAAGCGTTATTCCTGCCCCCAATTCACCCGCCAATCCAAACCCTGCCACAAATCTCCAAATGCTGTACCACTCTGTAGAATGGACAAAAGCATTGGCAATATTGGCAACGGAATACAAAAGTATAGATCCGAATAGTGCAGAAACGCGCCCTACTTTATCACCCAGAATACCCCACAGCAATCCTCCTAACAGCATCCCCGTCATCTGATAATTAAATATGTCGATCTCAGCTACTTTGATCTGAAGCTCAGTCAGCCCAATATCTTTGAAACTTTCTAACTTAACAACATTGAAAAGCACAAGGTCGAATATGTCCACAAAGTATCCTAAGGAGGCGACTAGAATTAGTAATTTGATTTTTTTGTCTTGACTCATAAAAAGTTGAAATTTGCGAATTGATAAATTCAAAATCTGCCTTTATTGCTTATGAAGATAATTTCTTATTTTATTTACAATAAAGAAAATATTTTAATCAACTTTAATGAAGACTTATCGTTAATAGCTAGGATTTTAAAGTATATAATAAGAAGGAAATATTATTAAAAAAAATATACTTTTGCAGACTCAACTATCTTTTATATTTATTTGATTATCAAAACCCTGTCTTTTTTCATTTTCTATTTTTTCATCTTGCCAATGCATCCAATTTATATTACTAAATAATTTTTGATGAAAATAATTTTTTATTTATTGATCTTCACAACAGCTCCAGCATTATTGTTTAGTCAAGCCGCTGAAATAAATGGCAACCTTTCAGATGCTAAAAGTGATCCCGTGATCTTTGCTAATATTGCTCTATATAATGGATTAGATTCAACGTTGATAAAGGTGGAGCCAAGTAATGAAGACGGTCTTTTTACATTTAATAATATTGATTACGGTCGTTATTTCATGAAGGTATCTTATGTTGGTTTCCATGATTTTATTATTCATGAGGTCAATGTCGATAAGCCTCAGATTAATCTCGGCAGGCTTACACTTGCAGAGTCTGCCAAAGAACTTCAGGAAGTTGTAGTGTCAGCTCAACGCCGCATAGTAGAAGTATATTCTGATCGAATGGTCTTCAATGTACAAGGTACTATAAACAGTGTAGGTGACAATGGTTTGGACTTGTTGCGTAAAGCTCCGGGTGTTTTGCTTGATAATAATGATAATATTTCTGTTCTTGGACGATCAGGAGTACTGGTGTATGTAGATGGAAAAAGATTGCCATTATCCGGAGAGGAGTTGGCAAATTATCTGCAGAATCTTGTTTCCGAGCAAATCGATCGTATAGATATAATTAGTAATCCAGGATCTAAATATGAAGCACAGGGTAATGCAGGAATTATTGATATTAAATTGAAAAAGGATAAGAATTTAGGAGGCAATGGCAATTTAGCGCTCACAGCAAGTAAAGGAATTCAGCCTCGGGCAAATATTAGTGCAAATGGCAACTTTCGTAATAAAATATTTAATTCCTTTGGGTCACTTGGCTATAATTATACCCGAAGTTTTATGAATATGGATTATGATAGTTACCAGAATGATTACTTTATTACAGAGCGAAATAGAATAACCACAAAACTAAATTCTGTCAATTACCGTGCAGGAATTGATTTTTTTGTAAGTAAATATGCAACTCTTGGTGTTTTGGTCACCGGCAATAATGGTAACTCTTCACGTGATGAAAAAAGCTTAATGTCCTTATACACACGCACCAATCCCGACAAACTAGACAGCACACTTATTGCTACAAATATCTCAGATAGAAATTTTGATCAGCATACTTACAACATAAATTATGCGCTTAGTAAAAATCAGGCAACATTAAATATCGATGCTGATTTTGGCCGATATCTCAATAAACAGAAATATTATCAGCCAAATAATTATTTCGATCCATCAGGTGAAGTGCTACTTAATTCTGTGATTAATGAGATGAATACTCCTTCTGATATCAAAATCATTTCATTTAAGACGGACTATGAAAAGCCAATGTTGTTTGGGCAGTTGGGATTGGGTGTGAAAGTTTCGAAAGTTATTTCCGATAATACTTTCTTATATTATGATGTCGTGGACGGAGTATCTAATCAAAATAACTCTAGGTCAAATAAATTCAAGTATGATGAAAATGTCTATGCCGGTTATCTTAATTATAACGCCAAGTTGGGAGAAAAATGGGGTATAACCACAGGTGTGCGCCTTGAGCAAACTGAAACCAAAGGAGATCTTACTGCATTTGATCCATCACTTCAACAGCCGGCTGTCAATTCAAATTATCTGAGTGTATTCCCGTCTTTGGGATTTAGTTATCAGATGAGTCCAATTAATAACTTCAATTTCAATGCAGGACGGAGGATCAATCGTCCAGATTATAATGTATTGAACCCATTCAAGATGCAGGTCAGCGAATTGTCATTCCGAAAGGGCAATCCTTTTTTAAAACCTGAGATCGTCAACAATGCTGAGCTTGGTTACACTTTAATGAATAAGTATAACTTTAAAGTATCCTATTCCAGGACAAAAGATCAAATCACCAGACTCATAGGTCCAGATGATTTCAATCCAAAAGCTTCATATATTAGTTGGGATAATTTGGCACACCAGGATGTGTGGTCTGCCAATGCCTCTCTTCCAATAGATATAAATAAATGGTGGAATCTCTTTGCTAATCTGAGTTGTAACTATCTGGACAATCAGGCCGATTATGGCAACGGAGCAATAGTGGATGTTCAGGCATTTTCATACAATTTCTATGGGCAGAATACTTTTCAATTGGGCAAGGGTTTCAAAGGTGAAATATCAGGCAACTATTCAGGTCCTGGTGTGTGGGGTGGCGTTTTTAAGTATGATGCTAGTTATGGAATTACTGTTGGGATTCAAAAGAAATTTTTTGACAATTTAAATGTCAAATTAAATATGTCAGACATCACAAACCAATTATACTGGAGTGGAATTTCTAACTTCAACGGATTAGTATCTTCCGGTTCTGGCAGGTGGGATAGCCGTCGAGTGGCCCTCAGCATCAATTATGATTTTGGCAATAGCCAGATTAAATCCCGTAAGAGAAACACAGGCTTGGAGAGTGAGGCTAGACGAGTCGGAGGGGGAGATAATTAGGAAAGAATAATGAACAATGAACAATGAACAATGCTGAAGCGAAGCGAAAGTCCCGCGACATGCGGGAAATAATAGACGAGCTGGCATTTAATCCAGATACTGATTTTAAGCTATTTCTGAACAATTTATTTCAATCCCTCAATAAGCAAAATTATGATGAGGAGCAGCTGTCCCTCTTTGGAGAGGGCCAAGGGAGTGGGCCCGTTGTAATGAATAATGAATAGTGAGTAATGAATAATAGACGAGCTGGCAGTTAATCCAGATACTGATTTTAAGCTATTTCTGAACAATTTACTTCAATCCCTCAATAAACAAAATTATGATGAGGAGCAGCTGTCCCTCTTTGGAGAGGGCCAAGGGAGTGGGCCCGTTGCAATGAATAATGAATAGTGAGAAATGAATAATGGACGAGCTGCAGTTAATCCAGATCTTGATTTTAAGCTATTTCTGAAAATTTTTACTTCAATCCCTAATAAACAACATTATAATGAAGATCAGCTGTCCTCCTATACAGCTCTACAAGGGGTTGGACAATCGTCAAGGATTATGAATGGAGTATAATTTTGAAGCATAAAAGAGTAAGCATATTGTCTTATTATTTATTGCAAGTGATAGTAATTTCACTAATGCTTCACTTTGAAATTAATAAAAAGATTATTGTCTAGATATGAAACTGTTTCTCCTCTTATCGACTTGAATTACTGATTACTGATTACTGATTACTGATTACTGATTACCTATTACTGATTACTGATCACTACTGACCGACCATATTCACCTTCACAAAGTCGAGCAGCAACTGCAGCCCATAGCCTGTAGCATTTCTCATAGTCCCATATTCATTATCTGAAAAGGAAACACCTGCGATGTCGATGTGTGCCCATGAAGAATGATCACCAATGAATTCTTTCAGGAAAAGTGCCGCAGTGATTGCTCCGGCGATTGGTTTACCGCTGAAATTTTTGACATCAGCTATATCTGATTTCAGATCATCCTGATAATTTTCCCAGATTGGAAGTCTCCAACATTTATCACCGGATCTTTTACCTGAATTATATATTTGATCTGCTAAGTCATCATTGTTAGAAAATAATCCTGCTACCTGATATCCAAGTGTCTGAATAACGGACCCCGTCAATGTAGCAAAGTCAAGTAATACATCTGTTTTGAAGTTTTTGGTCAGATAACCTAGTCCATCCGCCAGTATTAACCTACCTTCAGCATCTGTGTCTATTACTTCAATACTCTTACCTATGTAGCTGCCGATGACATCACCAGGTTTGGTAGAAGATCCGTCAGTGACATTTTCTGTGAGCGGAATTGTGGTATAAACTTCGATAGGTAATGCAAGTCTTGCACACAATTCTGTAAAACCAAGCACCAGCGCAGCTCCCGACATATCACTTTTCATAAAATGCATGTTGGTTGATGACTTCATGGATACACCACCGGTATCGAATGTCACACCTTTACCGACAAGGCCGAGTGTTTTAACTTCTTTATTTTTTGGCTTATAGTGTAATATGAGGAATCGCGGTGGATTTGCACTTCCATCACTCACTGATTGAAGGGCAGCAAGTTTATTCTTTTTGATTTCCTTTTCAGTAAAAATATCCACTTTAAAGCCATGTTTTTTGCCACTTTGCCCAGCAAGATCTGCTATATATTCAGGCGTTTTGATATTGGATGGAGTATTGATAAGATCCATCATCGCCAACTGCACCTTTGTCAATGAGACTTCCTCATTAATGGCGTCTTCAAGATTGCTATTTAATGACCTTGTAACAAGAGTCAACTCCTCCAACTTGGGCAAGCCGTTGGGCTTATATTTATACTTTCCCAGATTGTTTGTGGAAAGATAAGCCGCATTGACTATAGAACGGCCACTATTTACTATATCTTGATCAGAAAGATCAGGTAAAACAACAGTGATGTTGCCACCTAGCAACGAACGATTTTTAATGATTAATTGTCTAAGTGTTTTGCATTGATCTGCATGACATTTAGTGTCGTCCATGCGCATGAAGACTATCTTCCCTTTTTTGTCAAGCGTCGATATCACATCACCATGTTCTTTTAGATGATTCTTTAATGCGGTAAGGTTAGTTTCAATGTCCAGATGTTCAACGTCAGTTTTTAATTTTTTTATATTAAAAACTAATACCAGGATTGAGTCGGATTGCTTGGGTAATGTTGTTTGTAAGTTTATTTTCATCTCTACAGTTTTTATTTTTCATTTTCGTGCCATTCACTTTTATCATGACACAATTGAAAAAATGCTTTCCAAATTAAGTAGTGTGCTCCTTTATTATTTGATGTAATTTCAGTAATTAACTTTCATTAAAGTATTGTTTAACAATTATCATAATGTAGTTTAAATGCGAAAATATGAATAATATTGGTTAGAATAGGATGGTATGGCGGTTTCTAATTAAAGCTGCAAATTAAGGAAAAATATCTCAGTATGAAATAAGAATCATTAATCTTTTTAAAAGATCAGTTGGCAGCCTTTAACTCAAGCTTTCTAAGAGAAGGTGCATAATATGTTACAAGTCCTACTACCAGCAAGGTCATAGTGCCGCCAAAGAGCACAGATGGCGACGTTCCAAGTAATCGTGCAGCGGTCCCGGATTCAAATGCACCGATTTCATTACTAGATCCGATAAACATTGTGTTGACTGCAGATACTCTTCCTCGCATGTGGTCGGGGGTATACATCTGTAGGATTGTCCCCCTTATTACTACGCTTACAGCATCGAATGCACCACTGGCACATAAGAGCACAAGTGAAAGATACAAGTTTTCAGACAGAGAGAAGCCGATCATGCACAAGCCGAAAGCAGCTACAGATAATAGCAATTTAAGTCCGGTTTTTGTTTCAGGAGGTTTTATAGACAATGCAAATAGAAAGGTTGCAGCACCTAACGATGGCGCTGCTCTCAGCCAACCCAATTCCAGACTTCCAACATGCAGGATCTCACTTGCGAATACCGGCAATAACGCCACAGCCCCTCCAAATAATACTGCAAAAAGGTCGAGGCACATAGCAGATAAAATGATCTTATTCTGAAAAACATATCGCAGGCCTTCCCTGATGCGTTCACCAGTACTTTGAGTATCAGGAGTAGCACTAACATAGGGTGGTTTTGGCTTAAGAAAACTACTGAAAATGACACTACAAAGCATGAAAAAACAAACTACAAGAGAGGAGGTGGCTGCATCTGTCATAGCGTAAACAAATCCCCCGATAGCCGGGCCCATGATAGCTCCCACCTGCCAGGCAGTGCTGCTAAGTGGCGAAACTCGAGGCATCATTTCTTTTGGGAAAATATAAGAGATGATAGAAAATGAAGCTGGTGCTGCAAATGATCTGGCAAGCCCCAGAATCATCGAAACCCCATAGAATCCATATACTATTCCATTATGAGACAAGGATTGAGAGGCAAATCGACTCGACAGATAAGCAAAACCGAAACCGCATATTAAATAGACACAAAAAGATAATAAAAGCACCTTCTTTTTATCATACTTGTCTACAAGATTTCCTGCGAACAAAGCTGAAGATAGCGCGGGAAGTGCTTCCGCAAGACCCACCATACCAAGTATAAATGGGTTTTTGGTCATGCTGTATAAAAACCAACCGGTGATGACATTCTGCATCTGTATAGCGAATGTCATAAGAAACCTTGTAATCAGGTAAATATTAAATTCCCGATTTTTGTAGATTGATTGCTTTGGTTGGATATTTTCCACCTTCTATTTATACAAATCTGAAGAAATGTCTACTGGAACAATGCGCCCCTTTTCATTTTTAACTACCCGAGCTACAGCGTTGACCGGATCATGTTGAAAGAAAAGCACATGATTTTCTTTAACGGCAAGTTCTAATGTTTCTGTTTTTTCTTCTAAAGTATCCCAAGGCCACAAGTCGTAGGCCATTATATAAGGTAGAGGTATATGATGGAGAGAAGGAATGAGGTCTGTGAGAAATATCATTCTACTTTCCTTGTAGGGAATGTCCAACATCATAAGCCCTTTGGTATGGCCATTGCATTCTATTAGGTTAATGCCTTCTATCCACGGAGTCGATCTTTCTGAGGACGGTTCTATTAATTTCAGCGCCCCAGCTTCCATTAAAGGCATAAAGTTTTCAGGCAAGAAAGATGCTTTTTCCCTAGGATTAGATTCTAAAGCCCAATCCCAATGCCTTTTGTTTAACCAGTATGTTGCATTTGGGAAAGTTGGGACATATTTGCCATTTTCATCAGTTTTGACAGCGTCTCCACAATGATCAAAATGCAAATGGGTCAGGAAGACATCTGTAATATCGGAATCCTTAATACCAATTTCATCCAGACTTTCAATTATATCATTACCAGAGGGATGAAAATGAGATCTGAATTTTTCTCCTTGCTTGTTACCTATACCTGTATCCACAAGGATCTTTCGGGTTTCAGTCTCTATGAGTAGACTCCTCATGGTCCAGGTGCACATATTATTCTCGTCGGCAGGGTTCATTTTATTCCACATGACTTTTGGTACAACGCCAAACATGGCACCACCGTCCAATTTAAAATTTCCTGCTGAAACTATGGTTAACTTCATAGTGCTTGTTTATTTGGTAGATTTACAAGGTGCATTATATGATTCATCATAACTTCTTAAGAACTCTTTGCCTTTTGAGCTGTTCGTACCTACCTTGCTAAGGTATTGTAATTTCAGCATCTCTACAGAATCAATTTTAAAACTGATAGCGGCCATAATGTTTACCAAACTTTTGTCTTTCATTTCCACTTCGTCGATGAATACTTTAAGTGAGTCAGACAGCTTATTATAAATTTGAAAAGACTTTAACATAGGCGCGCTGTGCATAGAAAGCATTTTTCTGAGCATCACGGTGTCGTTCGTATCACGGATTTCGCTTTCCAAACCTTTTGAAACTTTAGTCCATAAAGAATCAGCAGTTTTGGCTAATTGATTGCGCTCGCAATAATATTGACGGGTCAATTCAATAATTGTATCCCCTCTTTGGCTACTGCATGATATAAATATAGTAATGATAAAAATAAAAATGCTCAAGAAAATAGGAAACCTCTTAGCAGTATGTTGCAAAGGCATTTTTAAGATTATTAGCGATCATTTCTGCACTTCTTCCTTCTATATTATGTCTTTCGATAAAGTGAACAAGTTTGCCATCCTTAAACAAGGCAATAGATGGTGAAGATGGAGGATAAGGCGCAAGATAAGTGCGGGCAGTTCTAACAGCATCTACATCTACTCCTGCGAAAACCGTAACCAGATTGTCAGGTCTTTTATCATCAGAAAGTGCGATTTTCACACCCGGACGGGCATAGGCAGCAGCACAGCCGCAAACAGAGTTAACAACAAGCAGGGTAGTGCCTTCCTGGTTTTCAAGCGCAGAGGCAACGGTTTCTGGAGTATGAAGGGAGGTAAAGCCAACTTCATTCAATTCATTAGCCATTGGCTGAGTCAATTGTATAGGATACATATTCTTTGATTTTTTAAATTATGAAAGTGGAACAGAAGCACGTGAAATTAGTTCAAGAACTTCCTTTAAAAGTCAAAAGTATGCATAAGTTATTAATTATGTCTGAAAGAAAGTCAAATGTCCTTTATGTTAATAAAAAGTTAATGATTAGTGGTTAGTTTATTTTTCGATAAACTCGGATTTGCCTTAAAATAGTATTATAGTTGGGTTTGAGTGATTGTGAAATTGGAAGTGGCACTACAATGGAAAGAATTTATCTAAATAAATAAAAAAAATACAGCCCTATATCTTTGGACAAATAGACCTAAAGTTTCACAAAAAATTCAAATTATTCATAGTTAAATAACATAAAAAACTATTAATCAGTATGATACAATATACTAAAATAAAACATATAATAAATATATATATGACAAACACTTAAAAATGTATTTGCGGGGGGGTGAAAAAGGGTTGATATTTGTATCGAATATTTACCTAAGGAAGATAAATAACATATCTCCTAAAGTAATGAAGAATGTAAACCAGTGATAAAAGAATCATTCGAGTTTAGATTTGGATATGTTCATGGGATTATAATTGTTGAGAGAGGGTCGTAAATCGGCCGATTTACGACCCTATTCTTTTTCGATCCCATATAAAGAAAGACATTTATAAGATATACATATTTTGAGCATTTAGTTTAAATAAAATTTGGATTTCGTTTTGGTTATAAGTCGTAGTGCCGCAATACTACGACTTATTTTTTTGCCCAAAAGTGATGTGCTTCAGTTACAAGATCCTTAATTTTGAGTATTGTGTGATAGCGGAGTGTTTGGCGTAGTTTAAACTATCCCGAATACTCTCGGGACTTTAAGCGTCATGGTGTCACAAGGATTTATCCTGTTTTATTAGCGGAAACTGACAATACATCAATTATCCTAACATTCTCACCCAATCATCTGCGCAAAAAGCGCCTGATTGTCATTCAAATACTGAAATTGAAAATGTTTTTCCGCCATTTTGCTTTTGATTTCTATGACGGCTGATGGATCTTTCGATTCGATGCCAACCACCACAGGTCCGAATTCACGACTATTTTTCTTCGCAAATTGAAAATAAGTGATATCATCCTCCAAGCCTAAAACATCATTCACAAATTCCTTCAATGCCCCCGGTCGCTGCGGAAACTGGATCATAAAATAATGCATCAGCCCTTCGTACAACAAGGACCTTTCCTTGATTTCAGCTGTTCGCTCTATATCATTATTACTGCCACTGACGATACACACCACCGTTTTTCCCCGGATCTGCTCTTTGTAAAAATCCAATGCGCCGATTGTTAATGCACCTGCCGGCTCGACTACCATTGCTTCTTCATTGTACAATCTCAAAATTATCGTACAGATCTTGCCTTCCGGCACCAGGACGATGTCATCCAGGTTTTTCTTACAAATTTCGAAGGTCAGATCGCCTACTTGTTTGACTGCAGCACCATCTACAAACTTATCAATAGTGTCAAGCGGTGTATTGTATCCGAAAGAGATGGAGTTTTTCATTGCAGCTGCTCCTGACGGTTCGACTCCGATGATCTTTGTCTGCGGACTTAATTGCTTGAATACGGTGGATAATCCGGAAGCCAGACCTCCTCCGCCGATTGGAATGAAAACATAATCAATTGGTATAGTTAATGTATTCAAGATTTCTAACCCAACAGTACCTTGCCCGGCGATTACCTTCATGTCGTCAAAAGGATGCACAAAGATTTTTTCTTTATCTTCAGCATATTGCCTGGCACTGCGGTATGTATCATCGAATGTATCACCCGTCAGCACTATCTCTACGAATTCCTTTCCAAAAAGTTGAACTTGCTTGATCTTTTGTTTCGGAGTAGTCTTCGGCATATAGATCCTACCATTTATCCCTAATAGTTGGCATGAATAAGCGACTCCCTGTGCATGATTTCCCGCGCTGGCACAGACTATTTCCTTTGCTTTATCCTCCTCAGAGAGCGTGCTGATCTTATTATAAGCACCCCTGATCTTATAGGATCTGACCAATTGCAGATCCTCCCTTTTAAGGAAAACCCTAGCTTGGTAGGCAGTTGAAAGGTTGAGATTTTCAGCAAGAGGAGTAGTTTGTACTACTCCTTCAAGCTGCTTTTGAGCCTTTTGAATTTCTTTAAATAGATCCATTTTTATCCTTTTGGTCGCAATTTTCTTACTTCTGACCCAGTCTGCCATAATTCAGAATCTCTGATTTCTTTTAACTCTGAATTCAATGTAGCACGGTAATCTTCTTTACTTCCTTCCGCAATTACTCTTGCTGCTTCTCTTCCTGAAGAAACTTCGTCATACAATTGCTCGAATACCGGGGCTGTTGCATCTCTAAACTTTCCTTTCCAATCCAATGCACCGCGTTGAGCAGTGACTGAAGTATTCGCAAACATCCAGTCCATACCGTTTTCGGCGACCAATGGCATGAGACTTTGAGTTAATTCTTCCACAGTTTCATTGAAAGCTTCGGACGGCGAATGTCCATTTTTTCTCAACACATTATATTGTGCTTCAAATAGACCTGCTAATGCTCCCATGAGAATACCCCTTTCACCTGTCAAATCTGAATAAACTTCTTTTCTGAAATCTGTTTCAAATAAATAGCCACTTCCCACGCCAATCCCCAGGGAAACTACTTTGTCTTTTGCCTTGCCGGTTGCATCCTGATAGATGGCATAACTTGAATTCAAGCCTTCTCCTTTCAGAAATAATCTTCTCAATGAAGTACCCGATCCCTTAGGTGCCACCAATATTACATCCACATCAGCTGGAGGGACAATGCCTGTCTGTTCATGATAAGTAATACCGAATCCATGAGAAAAATAAAGTGTTTTTCCTGGTGTAAGATGGCTCTTGATCAAAGGCCATGAAGCAATCTGACCGGCATCAGACAATAAATATTGAATGATAGTAGCTTTTGAGCATGCCTCATCTATCTCAAATAAAGTTTCACCAGGAATCCAGCCATCAGATACTGCCTTGTCCCAACTTTTTCCTCCTTTTCTTTGACCTACGATCACATTGAAGCCATTGTCTTTTAAATTAAGTGACTGGCCGGGACCTTGGACGCCGTAACCGATTACTGCTATCGTTTCATTTTTTAATGTTTCTAATGCTTTTGATAAAGGAAATTCTTCACGAGTTATCACTGTTTCTTCTATTCCTCCGAAATTAATTGTTGCCATGTTTTAAGTATTATATTTTTATTTATTTAATTTGTAAAATTCTTTATATCAAGATTACATCTGAAATATCTTGCTTTTGAGGTTCAAATATTCATTGTTAATAGGTAGTTTGGTCGGATCATTTCTTTCCATATCTAGGACATCCTGATGGACTCCTATACTTGATTTAATAATGGCTATTCTTGAACTTCTTACGAATTCAATTAGGCCATATTTGTGTAGTTCTTTCAATAAATTATTGATTTCTTCATTCTGTCCAGTCGTTTCGAAAACAGTAAAATCTTCTCTGATTACCACTGCCTTTGCACCATATTCCCTAAGTAACCTTTCGACTTTCACGTCTTTCATAATGGTAGATGTTGCAACTTTGTATAGCGCCATCTGCTGCCAGATGATTTCCTCATTGGTATTATAATATACCTTAAGTACGTCGATCAGTTTTTCCAGTTGACGGACGAGATTGCGGATCACCGTCTCTGCTTCACATAACACGAGTGTAAATCTGTAAATGTTTTCGATTTCACTTGGAGAAGTATTCAGGCTTTCCAAACTGATCTTTCTTCTGGAAAACATGATGGCTATTTTATTGATCAGACCTACCTGATTTTCGGTATAAATGGTCAGTGTATATTCTTTTTTCATTTATATATCTTCTTTGCGTAAAACGATTTCAGCAACTCCTCTCCCTTGCGGTACCATAGGGAATACATTGTCTTCGTGCAAGACCATGACTTCAAGAAGGTATGAGGTTGGATGGTCCAACATCGTTTTCAAGCCATTTTTCAAATCTTCACGACGATCTATTTTTTTACCGGCGATATGATATGCTTCAGCTACTTTTACGAAATCTGGACTTTGTATATCCGTAAATGAATACCTCTTTTCATGGAAGAGCTCCTGCCATTGTCGCACCATTCCCAGAAAGCAATTGTTGAGGATTATGATCTTGACATTGGGTTTGAATTGCATAATTGTACCTAATTCCTGGATATTCATTTGTGCGCCACCGTCACCCATGATTGCGATAACTTGTCTGTCAGGTGCTCCAAATTTAGCGCCGATGGCTGCAGGCAATGCAAAACCCATGGTACCCAATCCACCACTGGTAATGTTGCTACGAGGATGATTTTGTTTGGAATATCTACTGGCTACCATCTGGTGCTGTCCGACGTCAGTGACGATCACGGCTTCTCCTTGCGTAATTTCATTCAATAAATGAATTACTTCACCCATAGTCAGACCTCCTGCCTCAGGATTTAATTCTTTGCGAATAACTGCATCAAATTCTGCTTCTTTCTTTAATTCAAATTCATTATACCATGCGCTATGGTCATTTTTTGCGATCAATGAAGTGAGCATCGGCAAGGTATCTTTACAATCTCCCCAAACAGCGACTGTCGTTTGAACATTTTTATCTATCTCTGCAGGATCTATATCGAGATGGATAATTTTTGCTTGTTTGGCATATTTATCAAGCCTACCGGTAACTCTATCATCAAATCTCATGCCCACAGCGATCAGGACATCACATTCATTAGTGAGAAAATTTGGGCCATAATTTCCGTGCATACCGAGCATTCCGACGCCCAACGGATGATCAGTTGGAATTGCGCTCATGCCCATGATCGTCCAAGCCGCCGGGAAACCTCCTTTTTCAATAAATTCTTTGAATTCCTTTTCAGCTTTCCCTAGCAAGACACCTTGTCCGAAGATTACAAATGGTTTTTTAGCACTATTGATCAATGACGCAGCCCGTTCTATAAATTCAATTCTTGGAGTTGGCTTGGTTCTGTAGCTTCTCACATGAATACATGGGCGATAACCTTTGTAGTCAAACATTTGAAGTTGAGCATTTTTCGTGATGTCAATCAATACAGGACCGGGTCTCCCGCTTTTAGCGATATAAAATGCCTTGGCCAAGATCTCAGGGATTTCAATGGCATCTGTGATTTGGTAATTCCACTTAGTTATTGGGGTAGTAATGTTAATAATATCGGTCTCTTGAAAAGCATCTGTGCCAAGAAGATGGGCGAATACCTGTCCTGTAATGCAAACTACCGGTGTGGAATCGATCAAAGCATCTGCCAATCCTGTCACAAGATTGGTAGCTCCCGGGCCGCTAGTAGCGAATACAACACCAGTCTTTCCGCTTACTCTTGCATAACCTTGAGCTGCATGAATGGCGCCTTGTTCATGCCTTACAAGAATGTGATTGACCGAATTTATATGATCATAGAGCGCGTCATAAATGGGCATGATAGCGCCTCCCGGGTAACCAAAAATAGTATCAACTTGCTCCGATAATAGCGCATCAATGACAGCCAAACTTCCTGAGGCTTTGATATAAGTCGAAACGTTATCCTGATTCGGCATGATTTGAGTCGCTAGATTCTTAGAATTATCCATGATTAAATTGATTTATTATTGAGGTTAGCTTTGTTTTTTAAATTCATTTTTTATAATTTGTATTGCAATAAAAATGTTAGATGTTACCTGTATGAGCGAGCTACATAGAAAAATTTTAACTTTAATATCCAAGTTTAGAAATTTTATTAACCTATTGACTAACAGCCATCTATCATCTAACATTTTTCATAGTCTTAAGCTTCATCGGTGACACAACCTTCTGAAGCATCTTTGACTAATCGGGCATATTTGAAGAGCACACCATTGGTTGTTTTTAATGGAATAGGAATATAATTTTTTCGTCTAGTCTCCAATATTACCTCATTGACAGCCATATTTATAGTATTGTTGATTCCATCTATTTCTATAATATCTCCATCCACAACCAGGGCGATATTGCCACCTTCAAATGCTTCAGGAGTGATGTGACCTACGACAAATCCGTGTGTGCCACCACTGAATCTGCCGTCAGTGATCAATGCAATACTTTTGCCCAAGCCAGCTCCGATAATTGCTGAAGTAGGTTTCAACATTTCAGGCATGCCTGGCCCACCCTTTGGACCGACGTATCGGATCACTACTACATCACCAGCTTTTATCTTCTTTTCTTCTATGCCGGCGATAAGTTCTTTCTCGCCATCAAATACTTTTGCAGGTCCTGTAAATTTTTCTCCTTCCTTACCGGTTATCTTTGCCACAGAGCCTTTCAGTGCGAGATTACCATAGAGAATTTGGAGATGTCCTGTGGCTTTAATTGGATTTTCGATAGGGACTATGATTTTCTGCTTATCGAAATCAAGGTCCCTTACATCTGCAAGATTTTCGGCAATTGTCTTTCCTGTTACGGTTATGCAATCACCATGCAACATACCTTTTGACAATAAATATTTCATGACCATGGGCAATCCGCCTGCTTCATGAAGATTTTGCATGAGATACGTTCCACCCGGCTTAAAGTCTGATATTAATGGTGTTTTATCACTGATTCTTTGAAAATCTTCCTGCGTGATAGAAAGACCAACGCTTCTGGACATGGCGATGATGTGCAAAACCGAGTTTGTACTTCCTCCAAGGGCGATCAAAGTGGTGATGGCATTCTCAAATGCTTTTGAAGTCATGATATCTTTTGGGCAAATATCTCTTTCAAGTAAGATTTTCATTGCCCTGGCAGCTTCCTTGCATTCTTGACTTTTTTCTATGCTTAGTGCAGGATTGGAGCTTGAAAATGGAAGGCTCATGCCGAGTGCCTCTATTGCAATAGCCATGGTATTGGCTGTATACATTCCCCCACAGGCACCTGCTCCCGGACATGAATTTTTGATAATGCCTTTAAAATCTTCAGCTGAAAGATTACCGGCTATTTTTTCTCCAAGAGCTTCGAAGGCTGAAACAATATTAAGGTCTCTACCTTGATACCTGCCAGGAGCGATCGTTCCGCCATAGACCATGATGGATGGTCGGTTTAGCCTACCCATAGCCATGAGTGAACCCGGCATATTCTTGTCGCAACCCGGCACTGCTATTAGTCCATCATAATAATGTCCTGCAACAACGCTTTCGATACTATCCGCTATTATCTCTCTGCTTGCTAGTGAATATCTCATGCCATCAGTACCATTGGTGATACCATCACTAATTCCTATGGTGTTGAATATCAATCCAGTAAGATCTAGTTCATTCACGGCAGACTTGATTTCTGCTGCTAATTCATTGAGGTGCATATTGCAGGTATTACCGTCATAACCCATAGAGGCAATGCCAACAAAGGGTTGCGCCAATTCCTTGTCTCCAAGTCCGATACCGTAGAGCATGGCTTGAGCTGCCGGTTGTGTTGGATCCTGTGTTACGGTTCTACTGTATTTGTTTAAAATCATTTCTTACTTCCTGTTTAAACTATTGAGAAACTATTGGGGATTTTTTTAATAAAAAAAACCTTCCTCGTCAGACGAGAAAGGTTTATATGTTTATCCTATTTAAACTCGCTGAGGTTTCGAATCTAAATAATAATAATATTTACGTTAAAAAAGCAATGCATCATTGTAGATGTTTTAATATTTATTTGACAAAGTTATAGTATTGGTAATTATAAAACAAATTTTTGCAAAAAAATAAAATAAATATCAATTTTTGCAAATTATTGTATGTCGGGTTAATTAAATCCTAAAAAAGTATAATTATTTTTTAAAATTTTGGAGTTTTGGTACTTATTAACAAAAAAACACTAACTATTTTTTAAAAAAATAATGTAACTATTTTTTTAAAAAAGTACCTCTCCGATAGCTTTATAACCAGAATTCTATGAAAATATTTATAATTTTTTGTTAAGCAGATTTAGGATTGAGCCTTCCTATAATTTATAAATAATCTTTTACTCACCATTTTTAATACACCCATAATACCTTCTTTTACAATGCCTCTGGTGATTTTTGATGAACCAAGAACCCTGTCCTTAAAAGTAATTGGGACTTCTTTGATCTTAAATCCTAGACTCAATACCGCATATTTCATCTCGATCTGAAAAGCATAACCTATGAATTTGATCTTATCAAGATCGATGGCATTTAATACTTCATGTTTGTAGCAGACGAATCCCGCTGTCGGATCCTTTATATTCATCCACGTTATGATTCGGACGTATAAAGAAGCGCCATATGATAGTGCAATTCTGTCTTTAGGCCAATTTTCAACTCTTCCTCCAGTGACATATCTGGAGCCAACGGCCATATCAAAACCTCCTTTATGACAAGCATGATAGAGCCTTATTAAATCTTCCGGATCATGAGAAAAATCACAATCTATCTCGAATATATAGTCATAATTTTTACTAAGACCATATTTAAAACCGGCTATGTATGCAGTTCCAAGACCAAGTTTACCTTTACGCTCCAATAGAAATAGGCTTTCAGGATATGTTGGTTGGAGTGACTTCACTATGTTAGCTGTACCATCAGGAGAGTTATCATCGACAACTAGGATATGGAAATGCTTTTGTAGTGAAAAAATTTTGTGGATCATAGCTTCCACATTCTCCTTTTCATTAAAAGTGGGAATAATTACAAGGCTATCTGACAAAGGATGTTGTTTTTGCTTTATTTATATTGATCCTAGGACTGAACGAATGTAGCAAGGTTATTCTTGCATTAAGGTAATAATTTTTTCTGCGACATCTTCTGCACTTGGTTTTGAGAAATAATCTCCATCAGATCCGAATGGCGTACGATGTTCCACTGCACTGATGCACAATGGTTTAGCATCTAAATATCTGTAGCCATTCTGTACTTCCAATATTTGTTGCATCATATAAGATGTACTTCCTCCCGGAACATCTTCATCCAAAAGTATAAGCCTATTGGTTTTTTCTAATGACTTTACGATGCTATGGCGAATGTCAAACGGCAGCAAAGTTTGAACATCAATCAATTCAATAGAAATATCATGATCAGATAATAACTTAATAGCTTCCTGCGCGATTCTTACACAAGTACCATAAGTGACTAAAGTTATGTCCTTTCCACTATTTAATATTTCAGGAATACCAAGTGGAACTCTGAATGATTCAAGATTGGTCGGACATTGTTCTTTAAGTCTATATCCATTCAAACATTCAATCACGAGAGCAGGGTCCATTCCTTGTAACAAGGTATTGTAAAACCCTACTGCCTGTGTCATATTTCTTGGAACACATATGTGCATACCTCTTAGACTGTGGATCAACATACCAAGTGGTGCACCGGCGTGCCAAATACCCTCAAGTCTATATCCTCTGGATCTGATGATGACCGGAGCAGCCTGCTTTCCTGCCGTTCTGTATCTTAGTGTCGCCAGATCGTCAGATAATGGAGACATCGCATACAATATATAGTCTAGATATTGGATCTCAGCTATAGGCCTGAAACCTCTCATGGCCAGACCAACTGCTTGTGCCACGATAGTCCATTCTCTGATACTGGTATCAAAGATCCTATTATCTCCGTACTTAATCTGAAGACCGGACATTCCTTGATTAACATCCCCGATCTGACCAACATCTTCCCCGAAGGCAAGTACACTAGTGTTTTTTTCAAATAATTGGTCAAAGTAATGATTAAGAACCTGAAAGCCATTGATTTTCTCTTCATTACCGAACGTAGGAGCCACTCCGGCAAGACCTACAGAGGAAGTAGCGCCTTCTGCATACAGATGATCATGCAATGATGCATTGTATTTATTATTGATCTTTTTTAACCAAATCTCCAGTTCTTCATTCGAAATCCTGTTGAGGGCCAAATGTATAATAGCTTGTCTTGAGATTTTAGCCAATTCAGATACTACAGGGTCAGAGATCGTGTTAAGCTCGTTAAGTAAATGTGGTATTTTATCGTGATCGCCTATATTTTTACTAAGAATTGATACCAATTCAGACTTCAGCTCTTTTATTGGGTTGGAAAAATTTTGCCATGCTTTTTGCCTTGCTGCTTTCACATATTCTTTTGCCTTAATTTTTATTGCATCCAGCTGCTCCGAAGTTGCAAATCCGGATTCCATCATCCATTCACCCATGCAGAGTATCCCATCAAATTCTTTTTCCCAAGCCAACCTTTCGGCACTTTTGTACCTTTCATGACTTCCTGAAGTTGAATGACCCTGAGGTTGAGTCAACTCCTGAATATGAAATACTGCAGGTATATGCGTCTTTCTCATCTTTGCGATGCCAGATTCGAATGTCTCAACAAGGGCAGGGTAGTCCCAACCTTTGATAGCATAGATTCTGATACCATTATTATTTTCATCCAAATAAAACCCTTCCAGTGCTTTCGAAATACTACCTTTCACAGTTTGCATTTCGACTGGAACAGAAATTCCATATCCGTCATCCCATATGCATGTGGCAAGCGGAACTTTCATTACTGCTGCCGCATTAATTGTTTCCCAGAATGGCCCTTCGGAAGTACTTGCATCACCTATGGTTACCATAGTGACACCGTCTCCTTGGTCATTAAATTTGTCCATAGCTACCAAATCGGAATTTTTTCTAAATAATTTTGTAGCTAAGGCATGGCCAAGTGCTCGACCCATTTGGCCTCCGGTGCAAGATATATCTGAACTGAGGTTATAAGTGTCGGTCTGATCTAACCAATTTCCATGGTCATCAAGCGCATCGGAAGCGAAATGACAATTCATTTGTCGACCAGCTGAAAAGGGGTCATTGTCTTGATCTGCATAAAGTTGAGCAAAGAAATCTTCTATTGAACATTCTCCAATTGCCATCATGAATGTTTGATCTCTGTAATAACCTGCTTTGAAGTCGCCTTTTTTGTAGGCTCTGGCAAGTGCTACCTGAGGCAATTCCTTCCCATCACCTACTATACCGAACTTTGCTTTGCCGGTTAGCACCTCTTTTCTAGCTAGAAGACTGGCTTCTCTGCTTATATTACAAATCCAGTAATCTTTCCATATTTCCTTAATATAGTCACTAGTTTCTGAATCGTGAAGAGCTGCTAAATCCTCAATTAAGTCAGGAAATTCAATCATATTGTTATATTTAAGCTGTAATTAGGTGATGCAAATGTACAAAAAAACCAAAAGACGGAATCAAATAAGATCCAGCAGAATGGAATTTATGTTTTTTAATGACTGGAACCCAATGGGCAGATTGATAATGATTGATCTCAAGTTTCGGCAGTTAAGAAACAAAAATAGATGGCTGATGTTAGATGTTAGATGGAGCTTAGTCAATTGATTTTTAATAAGTTTAGTAGAAAAAGTAAGCATGTGATTGATGGAAAGCCATCTAAAATCTACCCCGCCTTGTTCGGCGGACAAGCTTCTAACATCTAACATTTTATAATAATTTAAATTTTTTCTTCAAAAAGGAAAATTTGACTACCGAAACTTGAGTGATTGATCTTAATATAAGTAATAGGAGTGAATAGGAATTTTTGAAATTTTTTTACCCATGAGCTACATAAAGAATTATAAATATGATAAAGTGTTTCATTGAGTTTAAGTTGAAGTTAAAAATATTGACCATTATTTAGTTAATGATTAACATAACATGCTAATATTGAAACAAATACAATAAATATTTAAAATACACATTATATTTATTTTAATATGTAAATTACTATAAAATAAATACCTGCATAAATGGAAAAGTTTTTAACCTATCGTTAACAGCATAAAAATTGGTAAAACTTAACTGTGCATAACTTTTGACGTTACATTTGTGAAGTAATCAAATTAAATACTAAGAATAAAATTATAACTCTGATGAAAAAAATTGTATTATTTATTTTTGCCATTGCACTTCTAACGACAGGTGCGTTTGCTCAAAGCACAAAAAAAGCTACGAAAAAAGCACCAGCTAAAACTACTGCACCAGTAGTTACTGCTCCAAAAGTAACCGGTCCTGACATGACTTTCGAATCAATGAATGTTGATTTTGGAAACATTGAGCAAGATTCTGATCCTTTTAGATTTGCAAAATTCACGAACAATGGAACAGAACCACTTTTGATCAAATCTGCGAATGGTAGCTGCGGATGTACTGTGCCTACATGGCCTCAGACTCCAATCTTACCTGGTGAGTCAGGAGAGATCAAAGTAAGATACGATACACACAGAACAGGTGCAATCAATAAGACTGTGACTGTTAACACAAATATTGAAGGTAAGTCTTTCGTTTTATCAGTTAAAGGTGAAATTAAGCCTAAAGCTGCTGACGCAAGCGTTCCGGCAGGAACTAAAAATATGTTAAACAAGGGGTGATTTGAAGTTTTCATAATTGGGCCCTGTATCCATCTCTGGATGCAGGGTTTTTTTATGCCTGAAAATTTAAAATTTTGTTAAAAAGGTTCTAAAACTTTTGTTTATTTGTGTCAGAATATTATCTTTGTGTAACATTTACAATTAGTTCGCAGTGATAGAAATTGATTATCTAATGAGATATGAAATGGTTCGGAGCGGATTGCAAATATTTTTACAAATTTCTTTCAGAAAAAATATAATTTTTCTGATTTTGTTTTAAACTTTATTTATATTTGCAATGTTAAAGAAATGTAGCTTAAATAAATAAGCACATGGCTCCATTCAAAAAGCTTGATGGAGATTCCGGCAGGAAGTAAAATATGCCACAAATACGGGGTGATTTGAAGTTTTCATAATTGGGCCCTGTATCCATCTCTGGATGCAGGGTTTTTTTAAAAATCATTAAAGAATTCAAGATTTGTGTTCCGGCAGGAAGTAAAACATGCCATTAAAACGGGGTGATTTGAAGTTTTCATAATTGGGCCCTGTATCCATCTCTGGATGCAGGGTTTTTTTTATGCCTTAAAATTCGGATTTGCGTCTTAATTAGCTTCCTCTTTCATGGATTGTGCATACTCAAAATTCATATTATCAATTCATTATCTAAAGATTAATCTAAAAAATAACCTGAGGTGCAACAAAACATTAACTTTGGCCCTTTAAATCGAAAATACTTACTAGTATGGCTTTAGACCAAGTTGATGTGGATGAAATAGTAGAGGTGAAGGTAGAAAAAGAGATGTCTTTTTTTGAGCACCTTGAAGCCTTAAGATGGCATATTATCAGGGCGCTTATAGCAGTAGCATCTATTGCTACTTTTGTTTTTTTTCAGAAAGATTTTGTATTCAAGACTATTGTATTTGGTCCGAGAAATCCGGATTTTTATACTTACAGGCTATTTTGCTCTTTTGGTGAAATGATGTGTATACAGCCAACTCGTTTTGAAGTAATAACCAGGGACCTAGCAGAAAAATTTACAACTCACATCTCTGTATCGATTATTCTGGGGCTAATAGTTGCTTTTCCATATGTTTTTTGGGAGTTTTGGAGATTTATAAAGCCGGGCCTTTATCCAAATGAACGTAAATCTGCGCGTGGCGTAGTTCTTATTTGTTCACTACTATTCATAATGGGTGTATTATTTGGTTATTATTTTATCGCTCCTTTTGCACTTTCTTTCTTAGCAGGTTATGAATTGGCGGATACCTTAGCCACACCTACGTTGAATAGCTATATTAATTACATGGTCATGTTTACACTGCCTGTAGGGCTGATATTTGAAATGCCTGTGGTGTCATTTTTTTTAACAAAAGCCGGAGTTCTAGCGCCACAAATGTTACGCTCGGGTAGGAGATATGCTATCGTCATCATATTGATCGTAGCTGCAGTACTTACACCTTCTCCGGATGTCGTATCTCAGATGATCCTGGCTACACCGCTTTATATATTGTTCGAATTAAGTATTGCGGTATCGGCAAGAGTTTGGAACGCAAAACAAAAAATTATTTTGGCGGAAGAAGCTGAATTATTAATGCGTGAAAAGGCATTGCTTGAGAGAAACATTGAAGACATTACTTAGTGACCTTTTAATAATTGACAAATAATACTGAATTGATTTAAAATGGAGAGATATTCATCCAACCTTACTTTATTCTATGTGATTTTCCTTCCGGTATTTGCATGGGTATTTTTATTAGCCTGTACCTTGGGAGCGTTTCTTGGGCCTTATATGAGTGATGAAGTTTATATGTCTGATTATGTAAAGTACTTTTTTCTTACTTTACTGATACTTGCATCCTTGTTTATCATTTTTTTCTCCATGAAATTAAAAAGGCTTGAGGCTGATGCGGAGAAAATATATTTGTCCAATTATTTTACTACGACCATGATGCCTATAGCCAATATTAAAAATGTGAAGATCACAGATCTGTTTATGGCTAGAATAGCAACCCTGCATTTTGTAAATAAAAGCAGATGGGGTAATAAAGTAATCGTGCTTGAAAGAGAAAATATGTTACAGTCTTTTTGTGAAGCCAACCAAATACCATTGAAGAAGACTTTTGGTAAATAAAGTTTGGGAGTTACTTATTGAATTGATAATCATTAATATAAATATATGATGATTTGTATATATAATAACCTAATTTTCTGTATACCAAATAGTTAGTTTCATTCTAACTTCTAACTTCTGACTTCTGACTTCTAACTTCTAACTTCTTACTTCGATCTAGTAATTTCAATACTTTTAGATGTTATCCAACATTCCCTTCAAAATGCCACCACCTTCGGGGTTCTGATCGTCCCGTCATGCCTATTTTCTATAAAAATGCCAACCCTTCAGGTTTTACTCAGTAAGCATTTTAATATTTTACTTAAATTTCGGAGTTGCTTATCTTATTGATAACCAATATATAAATAAAAATTATTAGTAAATAAATTACCTAAAGTGCCAAATAGTTAGTTTAATTCTAACTTCTCCTATATAACTAAATATAATCTATTGTAAATGAATAGTTTAAATTTGCAGAAATGAATGAACTGTGCGCGAAAGGCCTTATAAAATTTAGTGAATGAATGGAGAAAATACCATAAAATAGCTAAGCTCTATACAGCGGCACGGAGCCTTATAGGGTTTAGCGTAATTTTATGAGTATTTTCGAAGTGATTGAGCGTTAAGAATTTTGCTTCCCCTCTGGCAGAGGGGTGCCGAAGGCGGGGTGTCTAACCTTGACTTTTTTGTTTCTTTTTGTGTCAAGACAAAAAGAAAGTAAAGTATGCATTGCCGTCTCATGTTATTCTGGTGATTTTGGAATAAAATGAATTACATCAGAACTAACTTCCAATTTCTAATTTCTAATTTCTAATTTCTGACTTCTGACTTCTGACTTCTGACTTCTGACTTCTGACTTCTGACTTCTGACTTCTGATCTCTACCTTAGATTGAGTAATACTAGGGGTCTTTTCTGACTATCCAAACTTGAATTTGTAACTAAAGTTAACCTCTTTTTGAATACGTTAAAATAGCATCCAAATCAACATTATTACTGATCAACTCAATGGCTCTTTGAACTTTCCATGGGGTATTAAGATTGATTTTGACTTCGATCCTACTGATTTTAATCACGGATCCATAGGTGTCCAAGGTGGTTGAGATCAAAGGGATACGATTACTTTCTATATAATTGATACTCTCTCTGTTGATCGTGCCCTCTCCGGTAGCTACAATCCCTGTTAAGGGAGAATCTGTAATTCCTGCAGACTTTGTGATTCTTTGCATTTTGCTGATGGCCTCATTGACACGACCTGTACTTACTACCAACAAGAGGCCTTTTTCTGATCTTAATCGCTCTACGTCCATCAAAGATCCTGCCAATATATCCTCCACTTTGTTATTCAACATGTCATTATTATATAGTACTTCACCGTTGATGGCTTCCATGACGGATTTCATAACAGGGTAACCCAACGTTTTATCATAAGGCATCAGCCCTAATAAAGGCAGATCCATTTTTTTAAGTGCCTTGCCAAGATAGTGTTTGATTTTTTCTATTTTATCTTCCTCCACCTTGTTCACTATAACCCCAATTATCGGAAGCTTTTGCTCTCTGAACAATGAGATTGACATATTGAGTCTGTCTATAGTCTTGCCTATTCCTCCATCTACAACCATTATTACCCCTGCATTTACGAGTTTTGCGACGTCTGCATTCGACAGGTCTACGATACTACCTACACCTGGATGTCCGGTACCTTCATAAATGACGAGTTCATGAGATTTCTGCAATTCTTCTTGAGCAAATAGGATCTTATCTTTATAATTGAAATCATTTGGATTGTCCAGAAATTGTGTGGTTGCGCCTGGCCCTAAAATGACCGGGCTATGGATCTCAGGACGGATAGAAAATCTGATCAGGTCAGCAAACAAAACAGTGTCCTTATCTACTTTAAAGTCCTGAAAGTCGAGATATCTTTGCCCAACAGGTTTGCAGTAGCCAACATTTAAACCTCTGTTCATGAAGGCTGCTACCATGCCAAGTGTTGAGGTGGTCTTGCCAATGTGTTGATTGGTGGCAGCGACGTATATGTTTTTATAGGTTGTTTTTGACATGATTTATATTTGATAAAATTTAATTATCAAATATAGTCATCTGGGTTAAAAGATTAGTATTTATTGTCCCGAAACTAGAAACCATGGATCATTTCGTCAAAATGTCATTCCCTATTATAAAATACAGTCATGAGCAGCAACCTTGGATAAATTACGTTAATTGGGATATCAGAATTAATTAAATAATTTTTAAGTGTGGATAGCAAATTACAAAAAGCCGAAAAAGAAAAGACTTAGCGAATAAAGATTCCTCGCTTCGCTCGGAATGACGTTATGTCGGTGGGATGAGGGGGTATAAAATGGGGTGGCACAGCCACCCCATTTTATACCCCCTCAGAACAAAGATTCTGTCATTCCGACTGAAGGGAGGAATCTGCCTAATAAAAATCAACTTCTATATTACTATCCATCTTTTTATAAATTATTTATTAGAATATATAAGTTGTTGAGCAATTAGTTATACACACGATTTTTAAAAATATACACATGATATAAAAATGTTTTATATATTTAAATGATTAATAGTATTTAATAAGGTTTATTTAAAACCCAATCCGTATGATTATATTTACCAATCCTGATCTGCTTTCCTTAGGGAATAAAACAACTCTCAGATCATACACTACTACCTATAGTGCCGCCGGGGCCATCGCCAGAGGTCTGCTATCCCTTAGTGATGAATTTTTCCCACTCGACTTTGTCCTGCCTAATGATAGTTTAGAAGTAAGAAGTGAAACAAACGAAACAGAAACATCGTCTTCTATAGTCGTGTATCCCAATCCTAGCAATGGTCTACTAAAAGTAAACTTACCATCAGAAGTTACGACAGAAGCATGCAGCATCGTGTTCTATGACATCATCGGCAAAGAACTTTTAAACAAGTCATTATCGCAGGGTCTCAATCAGATCGACCTAGACAGTAAGGTGTCGAGTGGTGTCCTGATCTACACCATCATTACGGAAAAAGGGACGCTGATTAAATCAGGCAAGCTGATCATTACAAAATAGATATCATGAACTGCAGGTCTTTGTTTTTTATCATATTAACATTACTTAGTTCAAATAAAAGTTGGGGGCAGTTTACTGCCCTCAATTCTTATTTTAACCTTGCAACAAATGGATATACCTATTTCCTGGATGTTAAGCTTGTTGATGATTCTTTAACAATTTTTGGTGATATTGCTGAGGATACCATTTCAAAAAGACAAAACGTTTTTCTAGCACGTATGGACACACTGGGAAATATTTCTAAAATTAAGTTTTTTTATGACCCTTTAGGTCAATCTGAAAATTTAATCAATCGTAATGCGCAAATTTCAACTACTCTGGATGGTGGTTATATTTATACTACAGTACCCTTTGAAAGGAACAACAATGTTGATTTCTATAAAACAAATAAAAATTTCGAATTAGAATTCGCAAAAGAATTTGAACTAGACAATTGTACTGTTTATAGTATTAATTCCATTGAAGTTGAAAATTCATATTTCATAGGCTTAGATGTATGCACTCAAAATGGAAACGACCATGATTATTGCATTGTGAAGACAGACCTTCATGGCAATAAGTTATGGCATAAATTCTATGGTACTGAAGATAATTACGAATGGTTAAGAAATATAAAATCTTTTAAATACGGTGAAGTTACCTTATTGGGAAACCAAAGCATTAACAATCAAGGAAGGGTAGCAATAACTACAATAGATACATCGGGTATGGTTGTCAAAGAGATATTCAACATGGGAGATGGTGAAGGAAATATATATGATATTGATACTTTAGATAATGGTGATTATATCTATATATGCTCTCAATTAAAGGATATTGTTGATTATAATTCGTCCTTGAGAATATACAGAATAGATTCGCAAGGTGAAGTCATTTGGAAAAAAGTAATCAATGACGATGTATTCAATGCATACCTCTACCGCATGCACCGCAATGCCAACGGCACTTATACCATAATCGGCAAGGAAGAGGGCAAGGGTAGATCTTTGTGCATCACTCAGGACGGAGAAGTGCTATGGCAGCATATATATAAGCTCCCTTTTAGCCCTATGCCTATCCAATATTACAGCGGTCTGCTGGGTATGACAGCTCTACCAAGTGGCAATATAATAGCCTGCGGCTATTTCAGAGACTTGACAGATTTAAAAGATGAAGAACAGGGATGGCTAGTAAAATTGGATGCAGACGGGTGCATAGATAAAAACTGTAAGACGCTGCTGGGTGACCAGGAAGTAATCGAGATAGATGAGCTAAAGGTAGGAGTGTATCCCAACCCAAGCAATGGTCTTTTAAAGGTAAATATTCCTTATGGCCAAAATATGGATGATTGTATGATAAAAATCTATGACATTGTAGGAAATGTGATATTGAATAAAAAATTATTCGAAGGTGTCAACGACATAGATTTGGGAAAAGATGTAACCAGTGGAGTCTTGATATATAATGTATCTTCGGATTCCGGTAAATCACTAAAGTCCGGAAAACTGATTATCACGAAATAATACATCCTCCTTCTATAATAGCTTCATCCACCACTACTTAACGTACATTTAACCCAAAGTTTTTAGCCATTATGATAGAGGGTAAAGTTTTTTTACTACCTTTGTGCCGTATTTCAAGGCAGTGAGGATAGTTAAGTATTTATTTATAGTTTCATTCTACTTTTTCATTGGGACAAGTGGCGCACAAAATACTGCCAATCCTTTTGAATTAAGAGCTTCCGGGTCGGAAACAGTTGCGAATAAGCATCAACCAAAGCCTATTGCAGAGCAGGAAATAGATCATTCAAACCCATTTGAGATTATCCATGTACCTGCTAATTACGCTTTAAGAGATACCCTCCTCGTCAAAAAGCCGATTCCGATTACCTCCAAAAAAGTCAAAAACCAAAACTTTCTTTTTGTTTCAATATCCCTACTTTTATTGTTTCTGACCATTCTGGTAGTGATGAACAGGGGCTTACTGGCCAATATTTACCGGGCTATATTTAGTGATACATACCTTAAGGTGGTATATCGCTTTCAGAATAGTGGACATACGCTTTCATATGGTTTATTCTATCTGTTCTTCTTTCTGAATGCAGGTCTGTTTCTCACCTTACTTTTAAAACAATTCAAGTTCAATTACTTTGCATCAGACATCACGCTGTTTTTCGTGTGTGTCGGTGGAATTGCGCTTACTTACTTTATAAAACACTCAGTCTTAAGGATCATTGGATTAATTTTTCCCGTCCAGAAAGAAATAAGTTACTACAGCTTTACTATTATTGCTTTCAATATTTTCCTTGGAATAGCATTGCTCCCGATTAATAGCTTGATCTCCTTTTCTAGTGATCAGGTGGCCAATTTATGCCTTTATCTGGGAGTAATTTTCTTCTTGTTATTATATTGTATAAGGCAATTAAGAGGTATGTTTCTTGCTGCAAATTACTTAACATTTCAAAAGTTCCATTTTTTTATCTACCTTTGCACCATCGAAATAGCACCTATTTTAATATTAACTAAAATAATCTACTCTAACTCAGGGAATTCATTATAAACTTAATGATAAGTAAAATTCTATGACAACAAAGCTATCAACTTCAGCAAACTTAAGTAAATTGAAACGTGTAAATAGTATTTTGGTCTCTCAGCCACCACCCCCAGTTAATACCAAAACTGCCTTTAATGAACTTGAAACAAAATATGGTCTGAAAGTGGATTACAGAGCTTTCAACCATGTCGAAGGTGTGGCGGAAAAGGACTTTCGTAAATCAAGAATACGACCTGAAGAGTTTAGTTGTATCATTTTTAACAGCAAACATGGAATTGAAAATTTCTTCAGAATCGCTGAAGAAATGCGTGTTAAAATCTCTCCAGATACCAAATATTTTTGCCTTACAGAATCTGTTGCCAATTACCTTCAGAAATTCATACATTATAGAAAGAGAAAAGTCTTTATTGGTAACAAGAAGATGGTAGATATGTCTTCTTCGTTGACTAAGCACAAAAATGAGACGTTTTTGGTTCCTATGTCTAATCTTGGAAATAAACCAGTCACAGAATGGCTCACTGGAGCTAAAATGAAATTTATTGAGGCGGAAATGTATCATACAGTTAGCAGTGATCTGTCTGACTTAAGTGATATAAAATATGATATGCTTGCATTTTTTAGCCCTCAGAGTTTGACGAGTTTATTCGAAAATTTCCCTGACTTTGTCCAGGAAGAAACAAGAATAGCTGCTTTCGGCAAGAGTACTTGTGAGATGGTAGATCATTTCAATCTAAAATTGGATGTTGCTGCACCTCAACCGGATGCCCCATCAATGCCGGGCGCTATTGAAAAATATTTGTTGTTAAGCAATAAGTAAGCGATCTTGTTTGATTTATTTGAAGTGAGTAAGCTCAAGAACTATCTTGATCTGCTTCCTGAGATGAAAGCATGGGCGCAGTTTGCCCCTCCAGGTAGATTTCCACTCGACCTTAATAATATTACGCTGACCAGTTCAGCTGTAGCTGTATTGCTATTCCCTTATGAAAGTAGGCTAAGTACGTTATTAATCGTTAGAACCTCCCATGATAAAGATAAACACAGCGGGCAGATTAGTTTTCCCGGTGGTAAGGCAGATGATTCTGACAAAGACCTTGTGCAAACTGCTCTTAGAGAATTGTGGGAAGAGACAGGGATTACATTAGATGAAAGTAACTTAATTGGCACATTGTCAAGTCTTGCAATCCCTGTTAGTGGATTCGAAGTAACACCAATAGTTTTATATTTGGACCAATTGCCGGAAATAACACTTTCTGAGCAAGAAGCAGAATCATATCATATTTTATCACTTCAACAACTTTCAGACATCTCTCACCGCAAGGTGATGGATATGAAACGGAATGAAAATATAATTCTTAAAGACATACCTTATATAGATCTCATAGAAGGGACACCACTTTGGGGCGCGACTGCCATGATCTTAGCAGAATTGTTGGAATGGATTAAAGCGGTGGAGCCGCTGGAGGTGAAGAAGTCAGAAGTTAGAAATCAGAAGTCAGAGTAACTCTTACGAAGATGTCAAAAATCACCCTATCACCCTATCACTCTATCACCCTATTGCCCTATCGTTTAATAATTTATCACTCATATAAAAATCATAAATCAGGGGCAAACTGACTACTGACTACTGATTATCTTAATCTATCTTCGTTCTCTCCCTATCCCATACCTTATTATCGGACAGCTTTCGCAATCCGTTGGCGGGAAACGACCTTTCAGGCCTCTCTCTGCCTATAAAAATTTTGCACAGAAGGAACTCTATTTATAATGTTGGACTTTTTTGATTACTGATTACTGATTACTGATTACTGATTACTGATTACTGATTACTGATTACTGATTACTGATTACTGATTGAAATATTTGACTACCAAATTTA
>Ga0209480_10000168_pt1 | contig 58420 bp, 51 predicted proteins | sample JI61114C2DNA_FD_187501 | JGI IMG/M metagenome (GOLD analysis project Ga0209480, IMG submission 187501) | Wastewater effluent complex algal communities from Wisconsin, to seasonally profile nutrient transformation and Carbon sequestration -... | ecosystem: Engineered > WWTP > Effluent > Algae...
TCTTAAATCTTCCCTATACCCCAGCACGAAAAATGATTGAGGCTGGCTTGCCTTTGGCGGTAGCGTCTGATTATAACCCAGGTAGTGCGCCTAGCGGTAACATGCCACTGATGGTATCACTTGCCTGCATTAAAATGCGAATGACACCTGAAGAGGCAATCAATGCAACTACAATTAATACTGCCTATACATTAGGCCTTTCCGAAACACAGGGCACCATTACCATTGGCAAAGTGGCTAATTTATTTATTACTAAACCAATTCCTGCTCTTGCTTCCATACCCTATAGTTTTGGAAGTAATCTCATTGATACGATTATACTCAATGGTAAATTGATTAATCAGTAATGATATCAATAGCCTCTTACTTCTTCACAATAATTTATTTTGATAACTGATGGCAGACAAAATTCAACTTCAACAGTACTTGCGTGATGTACCTGATTTTCCAAAACCGGGTATTGTTTTTAAAGACATAACTCCTTTGTTGGCAAATCCTGCAGCGAGAAAACAAGTAGTGCGAGAAATGGCTGCTCACTTTGAGTCTCTTCAAATTGATGCCGTTGCTGCCGTGGAGGCGAGGGGTTTTATTTTTGGTTCTCTATTGGCAGAAGCATTGGAGGTAGCTTTTATTCCTATACGCAAGTCGGGAAAGTTGCCATATCATAAGATTCATGAAGAATATTCTCTTGAATACGGAATGGCCAGTATTGAAATGCATATTGATGCCATTGATAAAGGTAGTCGGGTGTTGATTCATGACGACTTGCTTGCAACCGGTGGCACCGCTACTGCTGCAGGCAATATGATACAAAAATTGGGTGGCGTGGTTGCGGGCTATTCTTTTGTTATCAACCTGGCATTTTTACCCGGTGATAAATTATTGTATGACCGGTTTGGTGTTAAGCCGCATTATTTGGTGAGTTACCAATAATTTTTTTTCGTGCTTTATTACCATAACTTTCTGCGCCAAATCCTGTTTAAGTAAGGTGATGAGTGAGTTGAAGATACCCATGTTTCCCCTTTCTATTTTCCCCCTTCCGGGAGAAATGATTCCGCTTCATATTTTTGAACCTCGATATAGGCAATTACTGGAAGACGCTGAGGCAAAGGATATAGCTTTTGGTATTTATTATAATCAGTCTTCCAATACTGAGAAGCTCGGTTCACTGGTAAAATTAGAAAGTGTTATCAAACGCTACCAAACGGGAGAATCGGATATAATTGTTAAGTGCATTGATCTGCTTTCTGTGGGTAAAATGTATCACACATTCCGTGATAAACCCTATCCCGGTGGTGAGGTCGAATTATGGCATGTTGATGTAACTGAACCTATGGGGCATTCCCTAAGAAAATACTTTACAGAATATTTGAACATGATTCACTTGAATCATGCAGATAAGAGTATTTCGCTTTATGATGCAGCTAATGAGCTGAACTTGGGTTTTGATGAACGTCTCAAATTCGTACAGTTGGAAAACGAACGCCAGGAATCATTTCTGATTTCGCGTTTAAAGTACCACATCGAACTTTTGCATCAGGTAGAAAAGTCTAAAGACGTATTCCATCTCAATTAAGTTACAATAAAAAACTTTTTCGGTTTTTTATAACCATTTTTATTTCAATGCCGTTTGAGCCGCGTTTATGGTGTGGCTTCACTTCATAATTTATTTTATAATCTTTATTACAACGCATGCAACAATCGATGTAGTTCAAGCGTCCTAAGTACAAATAAAAAAAATATGAAAGCATTAAAATTATTTTTCGCGTGTGTACTATTTAGTACAGCAGTGTTCGCAAATGAAACAGTTGAACCAACTGAATCAACTTCGTCTGTTGCAGTTACCAATCCAAATGGTAAATCGATTTTTAAACTATGTTATAGAGGTGATGAAGGATTGGTTAAGGTTTCGATTTTGGATAAAGATGGGAAAACTGTTTTTGCTGAGTCAATAAGAAGCCGTAAAATCGGATTTGCACGTCCTTATAATTTTAATGAATTGCCAGAGGGAATTTATTCAATGGTGATAGAAGATAAGCAAGGAACCAAGACGAAGCAAATTAATTATGTGCAAGGCAAAATCGAGAAATACATTAATTTCGTTAAGCTCAATGATGGCAAATATGTATTAAGCATTAAGTCTGCAGCTAAGGATAATGTTAGTATTAATATTTATAATGGTCTTAATGAATTAATTCACAGCCAAAATAAAACCGTACTTGATTTTGCAGAAGTACTTAATCTCAAAAACATTAATCAATTCACTATCGAAGTTTCAGATAGTAACGGCCTGATAAAATCAATTAAGAACTAAGAATACGTTATAGCCATAAACCTCATTCGCATTCTGAATGAGGTTTATGGTTTATTCTGGCGCAAACGATTTAGTTAAAAAATAAATTAACGCATCATATTTTTTGACCTGATTTCAGTCTTTTGTTTTCAAGCAACAGTATGTTGGTTTAGAAAAAATCATGCAATCGATTTTTCATTTCAAAAATCAACTTTACTTACAACTTTCAGTTGTTACAAAGTGTTGCCCGTACATTTACATTGAAAACAAAAATAAAAAACTATGAAAACTAAATCTTATGTATTTGCCATAGCAATGGCGTTTGTATCGGTGGTAGCTGTAGCCGCTGATCCTGTTGGTCCTACGGTTGTTATAGTTAACCAAAAAGAACCGGGGATGTTTAAAGTAATCTATGAAGGGGCACAAGTTGGCAAGGTGTCTTTTAAAATTTATGATGCATCAAAGCATATTGTGTTTACCGAAACAATCAATGGTGTTGAAGGTTTTATCCGCCCGATTAACTTTAAAGGCATGGAAGCTGGAGTGTACACTATTGAAATAGCAGATGCATCCGGTAAACGAACTCAAACTATTGAGCATAACATTGAGAAATCAATAAGCGCAATCCATATTTCTAAAATTGGTGTGGATAGCAAATACTTATTGGCAGTGGCCAATATGGGCACTTCTGAAAAAATCAATGTAAAAATATACGATGGTGGCAATAATCTTGTTCATGATCAAAATCTTACTATCGACAATGAATTTGGATTGGTTTACAACTTGAAGAATGTAACCGGTGTGCCTACATTTGAAGTAACAAACCAAGCTGGTGTTACCAAAGTAATTAAGTAATAGAATAATAACTTGTATTTAAGAAGGCTCACCATTTGGTGAGCCTTCTTTGTGTTTACATATTCCTTCTATATTGTCCGCCTACCTCAAATAGGGCTTTGGTAAGCTGGCCAAGTGAACAAATTTTAGCGGCTTCCATTAATTCATTAAAAATGTTTTTGTTTTGGACTGCAGCCTGTTGAACGCTATCCAAAAGTACAAGGGTTTTTTTTCCTTGATGCGCATGTAGGTTTCGGAGCATAGTAATCTGATATTCTTTTTCTTCGGATGTGGCTCGGATTACTTCCTGTGGAATAATTGTGGGTGAGCCTTTTGAACTCAGGAAAGTATTTACACCAATGATTGGATATTCACCAGTATGCTTTAAAGTTTCATAATACAAACTCTCTTCCTGAATTTTCCCTCGCTGATACATGGTTTCCATCGCGCCAAGCACGCCACCGCGTTCGGTTATCCGATCGAACTCAATAAGCACTGCGGCTTCAACCAAATCGGTAAGTTCTTCAATAATGAATGATCCCTGCAAAGGGTTTTCATTTTTAGCCAGGCCTAACTCTTTATTTATGATAAGTTGAATGGCCATGGCCCTGCGTACACTTTCTTCAGTAGGGGTAGTTATTGCTTCGTCATACGCATTAGTATGGAGCGAGTTACAATTATCATAGATCGCATACAGTGCTTGGAGAGTTGTGCGAATGTCGTTGAAGTCAATCTCTTGCGCATGCAACGACCGGCCTGAAGTTTGAATATGATACTTCAACATCTGGCTGCGCGAATTAGCACCATACTTATTCTTCATGGCTTTAGCCCAGATTCTACGCGCTACGCGGCCAATTACTGAATACTCGGGATCGATGCCATTGCTGAAAAAGAAGGAGAGATTTGGAGCAAACTCATTAATGTCCATACCCCGACTCAAATAATATTCCACGTAAGTGAACCCATTGGAGAGAGTGAATGCTAATTGAGTGATCGGATTAGCACCTGCTTCGGCAATGTGATAGCCAGAAATGGAGACCGAATAAAAATTTCGAATTTTTTTGTCAATGAAATATTGTTGCACGTCACCCATTAAACGTAAAGCGAACTCCGTTGAGAAGATGCACGTGTTCTGAGCCTGATCTTCTTTTAGAATATCGGCCTGCACAGTTCCACGAACTTGTGTAAGTGTTTCAGCTTTTATTTTTTCGTAAACTTCTTTTGGGAGAACCTGATCTCCGGTAATTCCCAACAACAGTAATCCCAAGCCGTCATTTCCTTTTGGAAGTGAACCTTGGTAGGATGGGACCTGTGTGGAAGCATAAAGCGATTTTATTTTTGCTTTAACTTCATCTTCCAGTCCGTTCTTCTTAATATAAAGTTCGCATTGTTGATCAATGGCAGCATTCATAAAGTAGGCGAGCAACATCGGTGCTGGCCCATTGATTGTCATGGAGACGGAAGTCTTTGGATCAGTCAAATTGAAACCGCTATATAATTTCTTGGCATCATCCAAACAACAAATGCTTACCCCTGAGTTACCAATCTTACCATAAATATCGGGTCGGTAATCCGGATCGTTGCCATACAGAGTGACCGAGTCGAACGCGGTTGACAAACGCTTAGCCGGCATGGCTAGGCTTACATAATGAAATCTTCGGTTCGTTCGCTCTGGACCACCTTCGCCAGCAAACATTCGCGTAGGATCTTCGCCTTCGCGCTTGAACGGATAGATACCCGCAGCGAAAGGAAATTCACCCGGTACGTTTTCTAATAACGACCATTTAAGAATATCGCCCCAACTAGAATATTTTGGTAAAGCAATTTTTGGAATTTGTAGATGCGATAACGACTCTGAATGAGTTTGTATTCCGATTTCTTTATCGCGCACCTTGAATTTGAAAACGGGCTCGCGGTACATTTTTACTTTTTCACTCCAACTTTCAAGTAGCTTCCAATTCTTTGGATCAAGGTTGAGTTTAATCCGATCGAATTCAGCCAGTAAGACTTTCTTTATATCCGCATGTGAATCAGAAAGTGATTCGATCGTTTTATTAATGGCAAATAATTTTTCGGCTGCACCCGCTTGCTCATTCACCCAGGCGTCATATTGGCGATTGGTTTCAGAGATTTCACTTAAATAGCGCGTACGATTAGGTGGGATCACAAAAATCTTCTCCGACATTTCGTGCGTAATCTCAAAAGTAGATTTTAAACCAACTCCTGTCTTCTCAACTATTTTATCGATTACTGCTTTATACAATTGATTTGTTCCAGGGTCATTAAACTGCGAAGCAATAGTACCAAACACGGGCATGTCTTCCGCTTTTGCATTCCACAATTGATGATTACGTTGATATTGTTTTTTTACATCGCGCAAGGCATCGAGTGCGCCTCGTTTATCAAATTTGTTTAAGGCAATTACATCTGCAAAATCGAGCATGTCAATTTTTTCAAGCTGAGTGGCTGCACCATACTCGGGTGTCATGATGTACATCGACAAATCGCTGTGATCCAAAATCTCAGTATCACTTTGCCCAATGCCTGACGTTTCTAAAATGATAAGATCAAAGCCTGCGGCTTTTAAAATCTGGACGGCTTCTTTTACATAAGCCGAGAGCGCGAGATTAGATTGGCGCGTTGCTAAGGAACGCATGTAAACCCTTGGACTATTAATTGAATTCATTCGGATGCGATCACCAAGCAGCGCACCTCCGGTTTTCCGTTTGGACGGATCGACAGAAATCAATCCGATTGTTTTGTCTTTAAAGTCAATTAAAAACCTTCTAACAAACTCATCCACCATCGATGATTTTCCAGCACCTCCGGTTCCGGTAATACCCAACACCGGAGCTTTAGATAAGGCAGCCTTTTTATTTATTGCTTCGAATAATGATTTATGTTGATCATAATAATTTTCAGCACCAGAAATGTATTGCGCAATCGTCAGCGGATTATCAACTGTCAACTGTCGACTGTCGACAGTTTTACCGGTAGGATAATCACTCTGCTCTACTAAATCATTGATCATGCCTTGCAAGCCCATCGACCGACCATCATCGGGTGAATAAATGCGAGCGATACCATAATCCATCAATTCCTTTATTTCTTCAGGTAGTATTACACCACCACCACCTGCAAAAATTTTAATGTGGCCCGCACCTTTTTCTTTTAGCAGGTCATACATGTATTTGAAGTATTCATTGTGCCCGCCCTGATAGCTCGTCATCGCGATAGACTGGGCATCTTCTTGAATAGCCGTATTAACAACTTCTTCCACGCTACGGTCGTGGCCAAGGTGAATGACTTCCACACTGGTAGCTTGAATAATTCTGCGCATGATGTTGATGGCCGCATCATGCCCATCAAATAGACTGGCCGCTGTTACTATGCGAACTTTGTTTTTTGGTTTATAGGGTGCAGGCGCTTGATGCCCCGCAAGGTTTGGTTTCGAAGTTTTTTCTGTTGATACCGTTTCGCTCATGAGAATCTATTAAGATTTCAAAAATACGGATAAGAAAAAGATTAAGCTAACAGGTGGTAGGAGGTTTTGAGTTGGATAAAAGTTAGATTTGGATTCAATACTTGTGTTAAATGAATCGTAAGCTATTGTTAATCCTATTTGCGGTAATTTCTAGCAGCTGTCAGGATGAAGATTTAAATGGCCATTATGTTTCTGTAGGCAAATCCATAAACAAATTTTATGGAGAGCGATATCTAACGCTTGATATAATTGATTCACTTGTCGTCTTAAATAAGCGACTTGTATTTAGTGGGCAAAAAGATACAATCGTTATCGACAGATCAACACGTAAGTTTATCAAATCTTTGAAAGTGGATTCTCAGATTTATGATTTCAAAGTAACCGGTAACGAGTTGTTCTTGCAAACTGATTACGGGGAGTGGATAAAGTTCATTAGAAAAGAAGTTTCAACATCTGATTATTTTTCTAATAGTTTAATTGATATTGAACCTGAGGATTATGCAAATCAGTCTCAAGTGCAAATTCAAAATTTGAATTTTAAAAATGTGATAGTTGGCAAGTTGAAAACAGCAGCGGGTTGGGAAGGAGCAGCTGACTCAATCTATATCGAGTATGAAAATGAAGTTTTTATTCATTATTCTGATATTGCTCGACTTAATAAAGTATTAGTTAGAGATACTTTGATTAATTGGAGTGTTTGTTTACATCTTGATAGGGGAATCCCTAACTCAATAGCATTTCTTTTAAAATCAGGCCTTTTGAAAAGTATCGGTAAAGAAAAATTATTTGAATCCAGATTAGACAAGGATGAATTAGTATATATCAAACTAAAACAGAATTAGAAATGGACGCCATGAAAAATCAAAATATAATATGTGTGCTTATCAGTTTTACTGCGCTTGAATGCTCAACTTCAACTAAACGAACTCCCAACTGGTTCCAGTTTAGTAGATTAGGATACTTACTGTGGCCAAAATTTGAATCGGAGATAGGTGCAGAAACGTAATTTTTTCGCGCTATCTTTCTGATTAATTGTATTGAATGCGCAGTGTATTCTCCATTTTTCTTCCTACTTCCAAGGTTCCTGAGCCGTTGCGGCAACCTATTTATATCACTAATATTCTGGCAAGCATATTTTCGGTGATTACCTTCTTTCTCTTTTTTATTTTATATCTGCTTTTTGGATGGACGACCACATCGGGTTATATCATTTCAATAGCGGCTTTATTTGGATTAATTTTTTTAATTAATCGCAGGAACTACGATGTTGGGCGGTTGCTTTTTTGTCTGGCTCCAGTTTATCTCACGTTAGCGATATCCTTATATGGCAAGGAGACACACCCTTTTCAAACTTATATTACTTATTTCGATAGTCGATTTATTATTTTAGTTACCACTATTTTACCTGGCGTGTCGTTTAGGTTGAGTGAACGACTGAAAATCTGGATTTGTCTGGGGTCTACGTTTCTTTGCCTTATTTTGTTTGACCCCATTCACAATGCGCTTGGGTTAGGTTACTTTCAGCGGGGCTTTGATGCAGTTTCCTATTATTATATTAATTACATAACCCTGATTTGTTACTTCGCGCTGTTATTCGGTGTTGTTACTTTAAAAGGTATTACTGAAAAGGCCGAGGAACAAGCCTATAACGCGCTTCATAAATTAAATGAAGTAAATGATCAGTTAGTGATTAAGAATTCTGAATTGATTCAATTGAATCATGCAATGGAAGTGCGCACTGCGATGGCCTTGCAGCAGCAAGAAGAAATTAAAGCAAGTAGAGAATTAGTGAAGGAAGCAAACCGCCTGATAAGTGAGCAACAGGAGAAATTAGTAAAGTCAAATGAAGTGCTTGAAGAAAGAGTTAAAGAAACAAATGCTGACTTAATTAAAACAAACGATGAGCTGGTGCGTCACAATAATGAACTGCGGCAGTTTTCGTATACTGTGTCGCATAATTTGCGCGGCCCAGTGGCTCGCTTATTAGGGCTAACGGATTTATTCAGTAAGCCAATATCCAATGAGGAACGAGAGGTAATTGCGCAAATGATTCGTAAATCGGGCTATGAGTTGGACGAAGTGTTGAAAGACTTAAGCTTGATCATTGACATCCGCAACGATCTTTATCAGGTTCGTGAAAAAATTTCATTTGAAGAGGAATATCAAAAAACACGGTCAATACTGGGTGATCAAATTCATCCCACGTATAAGATTGAAGTTGATTTTGATCAGGCACCGTTTGTTTTTTCATTGCGCGCTATGATTCAAAGTATACTCTACAATTTATTGAGTAATGCAATTAAGTATCGTAATCCTGAAAAAGAGTTACAAATCTCAATTAAAACAGTTAGCTCAGAAAATAATATTATCCTGAGCGTAACTGATAATGGTCTTGGATTTAATCTTGAAGGGCAGCGTGAAAATCTTTTTAAATTGTATAGACGATTTCATACTCACGTAGATGGAAAGGGTTTGGGGCTTTACCTTGTAAAAACTCAGGTTGATACCTTGGGTGGAAAGATTGAGATTGAAACTGAGATTAATCGCGGCACTACGTTTACAGTTACTTTGCCGACACCACACGATGTAAGTAAGCAAATATTTTTTGAGAGCGAAGCGGCACAAATTTATTATGATGCAGGTCTTAATAATACAGTAATTATTTGGAAACGAAATATAACGGGCACAGAATACAGACGAGCATTTCAGGCTGTGTTACATACATTAAAGACCTATCATACTCCGGGTTGGATCGCTGACTTACGATTGCAAGGAAAAGTTGAAGCAGAAGAGCAGATTTGGTTTTTGAATACAGTTGTGCCGGAAGCTATACGCTGCGGGTTAAAGCGAATTGCCGCAGTTGGGTTTAAAGATCCTGTCCGGAAAGATTATTATGATCGCATGATTTCGCATACGAGTGAACAAGGGATTATTTTGAGAGTTTTTGAATCGTTGGAAGAAGCCGTTGATTGGATGGAAGGATTTAAGCAAACAGCAAAAACAAGTTTGGTGATTAAATAAGCTTATAGTTTTCTGTAAAGTATTTGATAATACCTCTATATTTAAAGTATCCCTAATAGTTTAATAAAATGATGCGTTCGGTTAACAAGTTTGGTTTGGTAGCTTTCATAGTGTTATTGCTTGCAGGAGCTGCATTCTTCTTTTTAAAGAAGGAACTGCCCAAGCTTTATATTAATGAGTTTATGGCTAACAACACAACATGTTGCCCCGATGGAACTGCATCCAATCCAGAGTTTGACGATTGGATTGAGATTTATAATGCCGGAGATGTTGCTGTAAACCTTGGCGGGATGTACTTCTCGCAAAACAAGAAAAACCCATTGAAGCATTTAGTTCCTCAATCAAACCCGGCACTAACTACAATACAACCCGGTGGATATTTGCTTATTTGGGCAGATGGTGATGCAAGTCAGGGAATTTTACATCTTAATTTTAAGCTTGATCAGGATGGAGAATTTTTAGGTCTCTACAATAAGGACGGTCGAAAAATTGATAGCTACAAGTTCGGGAAGCAATTGCCTAACGTCTCTTTTGGACGCGAAACGGATGGCGCGGCTTCGTGGAAGGATTTCTCTAAGCCAACACCCGGTGCAACTAATAATTAATCAAAATTAGTTTTTAGTTTATTTTTTTCAGATTGATTAACTGAGCCGGCTTTTCTTTCTTATTCCACTCATCATGTATAGCGAGTGCTGCGCCTAAAGCAGTAGCCTGATGCAAGTCGGCTGCATAAACATTGATCAATGGATAAATATTCGCCAGCATCTTCATAAAAATTAAATTCTTACTAAAACCGCCATCCACATAAAGTGTTTTAATTGTGCTTTGTAAAATTAAGTCAGTGGATTGCTTTTGTTTTTGGATTAAGTCCGCCAGCATGTGATGGTAAGCGATCTCGAATGTTTCTAGATTATTAGTTCCCGAAAAATTGAAATCAGAAATAGATTGAATCAACGCGGGGTCATACTTTGTTTGTTGAAAATAGTCTTCGCTCTTATTGAATTTTTCTGATAGGTGCTTCACAGCCTCATCATGCATGTGTCCGGCAAACAAGCGTGCTGCTTTAACGGGATGGCCAGCGTAACTCAAGTAACTAAGACAATCCTGCTTTAATTCTTCGGGAGTTAAAACAGAATTATTAAATGGATTTAAACTAATGCTCCAGGTGCCAGTGGAGAGTAAGATAAATGGTTCCTTAAAATATTGAAGGTAGGGGATAAGGGCTGCTGAGCTATCGTGCAAACCAATGCCAACTTTATAGGTATGATTGGTTTGATCAGTTTTATTGGATGATTTTATCGGTGCAAGTTTATTGAGAATGTTTTCTTTAGCTACCCAAGCGTGATAGTGATTGGATGTGAAATCCCAAAGATTGGTATGGCAACCAATACTGGTAATACCGGAAGCGGGTTGGCCTGAGAATAAATAGCTGATGTATTCCGGGAGATGGAGCGAATATTTTATTTGCTTAAATATTTCAGGTCGTTCGTATTTAAGCCAATACAATTGCATGCCGGAGTTTAGGTGGCCAAGAACAGGGGATGCTGTTATGCGAGCAAACTCATCCTCACCGCCATACGTGTTGTAGAATTTTTTCTTTATATCTTCTGGAAAAGGCTTTAGATAATTGTACAAGGGCGCCACCGGTTTGCCAGTCTCGTCAATGTGAACGAAGCTTGCCCCATGAGCGGAAACATTAACGGCTTTAATTTCAAATTCTTTGAGTGCCAATAACTCCTTAAAGGAATCATGAACCCATTGTGTAAGGGCATGAATATCTTCGCACGGAAAACCATCTTCATCTTTGATCTCTTGTAGATGAACAGATTTTTCAAATCTTATTTTATAATCTTCATCAAATAGAAAAACCTTTTTGTTCGTTTTTCCGATGTCGAAGATGGCTATAACGGATGTTCTCATATTTATTTGGGCTACAGGATTTAGGTCGCAGGCTTCAAGCTTCAAACTTGCGGCTTACAACCTGAAGCTTGTTGCTTTTTATTATAGCCCAGTAGCAACTGTTTTCAATCCACGTTCGGCAACCAATTGCTTTCTTACTTCTAAATCCCTAAACAATTGGATTGGCTGTAATGCTGCTCCAGCTTTTAGTCGCGCTTCCGCTACAAGCGGTCTAACATCAGTGCGATACGCTTGCTGCAAAATCTCTTGCGCACTGGCAACATCATTTCTTTCCTGGGCACGGTTCAATTCTTTGCGATCAATTAAGAGTGCCTGAGTGTAAGCAATTTTTATGGCTTCTACAGATTGAAGTAAATCTTCAAGCGGATCTTTTACATTGTGTGAAGCATCAATCATCCAACCTAAATCAGCTGCATGATTCATTTTGCGCGCATCCATTCCCTCAACTAATTCATTGAATATTAAAAATAATTGATATGGATTGATACTGCCCACGGTAAGATCATCATCGCCATATTTGGAATCATTGAAATGAAAGCCACCTAACTTCTCTTCCATTAATAAAAGCGACACGATTTGTTCGATGTTGGCATTCGGTAAATGATGCCCTAAGTCAACTAATGTAAATGCTTTGGGGCCAAGCTTGCTGGCATATAAATACGATTGTCCCCAATCTCCAACGGTCATGGAGTAAAAGTTAGGTTCAAAGGCTTTGTACTCTACAAACATTTTCCAGTCGCTCGGAAGCGCGGCATAAATCTGCTGCAAGCCTTCTAAGGTGCGTTGAAATGCTTTTCTGAAGTTAAGTTGTCCCGGAAAACAAGATCCATCCGACAACCAAACCGTGATTGATTTGGAGCCTAATGCTTTTCCGTGCTTAATCACATCTATGTTGTGATCAATCGCTTGTTGCCGAACTTTAGCATTTACATGCTGAAGTGATCCAAATTTATAACTAAACTTTTGGTTAGGCTGATCTTGAAATGTATTGGAGTTTACAGCATCAAAGGTTAATCCATTTTCAGAAGCCAAAGCTTTTATTTTCCGGGCACTTGTTGGGATATCCCACGGAATGTGTAGAGAGATAGCACCACTTGATTTATTCAAAGAATGAAGTAGGCCAACATCGCCAATTTTTTCTTCAAGATTACGCGGCTCACCGCCTCCCGAAAACCGACCGAAGCGTGTGCCGCCAGTGCCCAACGCCCAACTGGGAATGGCAATTTGAAAGTCAACCAATTTGTTGATTACCCGATTGACATTGGGGAATTCATTTACGAGTTGCTTTACTTTTTTTTGATGAGCTGAGTAAAGTTTGTCGTTGTGTTTCTGGATTTGAATTTTATTAATTTTCATAGGTCAGTTTTTTTGAACCACTAAGGCACTAAGGCTCTGAGTTGCACTAAGCACTTTGTGTTACCTAGTGTACTTGTGACTTAGTGGGCCAAGTTTATAGTATTAATCTTTTAATTCCATTCTTCATTAATGGCACATGAAAGTTAATCAACATGCCGAGTCTTTTATTTGTCAATTTCAGGTAACTCAGTAACTGGGCTTCCCATACGGGATGGTAGTTCTCTTGTGCTTTCAACTCAATTATAACAAGATTATCAACAAGTAAGTCTAATCTTAATCCATCCTCAACTTTTAATGATTCATAAATAATGGGTACTTCTTTTTGTCTTTGATAATTGATACCCCTTTCTATCAGTTCATACTCGAAACATTTTTCGTAGACACTTTCCAGTAATCCGGGCCCAAGTGCCCTATGTATTTTTATGGCGATATCCACTATTTGTGTAGCAAGATATTCTTCTCTTTCTGAAAGTTTGTCGTACATACTGAGCTTTTATTTTTAACCACTAAGTCCCGAAGACCCTAAGTTTCACTAAGCCTTCGTGCTTCTTTGTGTTTTTAGTGTCTTAGTGGTTCAATAACTCATTCAAGATAAAAAACTTCTTTCAATGAAATACTCACTGGCGAATTATCTGGATTAGTATCCATTATATCTTTCATGTAGTTCCACCACTTTTTCATTACTGGATGCTCAGGTAGTTTATCCATTAACGCTGGATTTTCAACTTTCAATACTCCAAAAAGAAAATTGGTTTCTTCATCCAGGAAAATGGAATAGTCTTCAACTCCGGTATCTTTAAGTAGCTTCTGAAGTTCTGGCCATAAAGCGCTATGCCTGCGAAGGTATTCAGCTTCCTGGCCGGGGTGCAGTTTCATTTTAAAGGCAAGTCTTTTCATTATTTAGATTTTGAACCACGAAGCCACAAAGACTCAAAGCATCACTAAGCTCTTTGTGCTTCTCAGTGAACTTTGTGTCTTTGTGGTTTAATTTATTCGCTATCTGACAAACGCCATCGCCACACCACCATCTACATTCAACACATTGCCGGTTGATTTATTCAACAACCCACCGGTAAATGCGAAGCAGGCATTAGCAATATCTTCAGGCAAAATCATTTCATTCAGTAAAGTGCGCTTTGCATAGTAAGCTGGTAGCTCTTCAACTTTTACGCCATACGCTTTCGCGCGACCTTCTGCCCAAGCACCTTCCCAGATTTTACTATCGGAAATTACCGCATCGGGATTAACCACGTTAACCCGAATCTTGTCCGCGCCAAGCTCGGCCGCATTCAATCGGCTCAAATGCAATTGTGCTGCTTTGGCAGATCCATAAGCAGCATTGTTAGGTCCACTAACAAGCGCGTTCTTGCTTACGATATTAATTACATCGCCACCCAGGTTTTGCTTACGCATAATTTCAACGCCACGTTGAGTAATTAAGAACTGACCCTTTACTAAAATGTCATAGAGTAGATCCCAATCCTTTTCGGTGTGATCTTCCAAAGGTTTAGAGATGGAGATACCCGCGCAGTTCACAACAATATCAACACCTCCAAAAGCTAAGGCTGTTTTATCGAAAGCTTCATTTATGTTTTCTGATTTTAATACATCTAACAAAACAGATGCATAGCTATCCTTACCATATTTAGTCTTGAACTCTTCATCTGCTTTAGCAAGACGATCAGCGTCATTGTCATTGATGATCACACAAGCTCCTTCTTCAACAAATTTTTTAGCTATTCCTTTTCCGATACCGCCTGCGCTTCCTGTTATCAGCGCTACCTTCCCAGTCAACGGCTTAGGCTTTGGCATTCGTTGCAACTTAGCTTCTTCAAGCAACCAATATTCAATATTAAAAGCTTCTTGCCTTGGCAGTGAAGTATATTCTGAAATTGCTTCAGCACCTTTCATTACATTGATTGCATTGATATAGAACTCCGCGGCAACGCGAGCCGTTTGTTTGTCTTTAGCGAACGTGAACATGCCCACACCCGGATAAAGAATCACCACCGGATTAGCATCACGAATAGCCGGACTATTAGGATGTTTGCATGTGTTGTAATAATCAGCATACATTTTTCGATAGACTTCAAAAGCCGGAAGAAGTTTTTCCTTAACTGCTTTCGCATCACTTAGATTCTCACCTGGAGCAAGCGTTAAAACTAGTGGACTAATCTTGGTCCTCAAAAAGTGATCGGGGCAACTAGTGCCCATTGGGGCAAGCTTAGAAAGATCTTTCGAGTTTGTAAACTCAAGTACTCGATCATCATCCGTAAAGTGACCAATCATTCGATTGTTACTTGAGCAAAGTCCGCGTAGAGTAGGAGCTAACAACGCTGCTTGTTTTAATCTTTCTTCCTTAGCAAGCGACTTCATAGTAGCCCCACCAAACACTGCGCGCTTCTTTCCGTAATTCTGTTCCAGATAGTCTGCACATTTTTCAATTACTTCTAATGTATTGATGTAGCTTTCATAAGCTGTGTCGCCCCAGGTAAATAATCCATGCGAGCCAAGCATGATGCCAATGATCCCCGGATTTTCATCAAGGCATTTTTTTAATTTTAAACCAAGATCAAAACCAGGACGTTGCCATTCTACCCAACCAATCTTACCGCCAAATAAATCGTGCGTAATCTTCTTTCCATCTTTCGCTGCCGCGATAGCAATGGCTGCATCTGGATGCAAGTGATCAATATGTTTGAATGGAAGAAATCCGTGCAACGGAGTATCAATAGACGGAGCCTTTGAAGCAAGATCATAAATACAGTGATTGAATAGTTCAACCATTTCGTCTTCGTGTTCAAGGCCGCGATAAACATTTGTTAAGCTTCTCAAACGATCAAGGTAGAGTGCGGCAAGTCCACTTTTTTTCAAAGTACCAATGTCGCCACCCGATCCTTTGATCCACATAACTTCAGTTTCTTTTCCAGTAATTGGATCTTTGGCCATGGCTCTGCATGAGGTATTGCCACCGCCATAATTGGTCAATCGTAAATCGGCACCTAATAGGTTTGACCGATAAATTAAAAGTCCGACTTCATCTCCTTTAAGCGCTGCTGCTTTGGCTTCATCCCAGAGATAACTAACGTGTTTGAATTGCTTTGTCATTTTTGTTTTTTATTTAATGCTTCAAGTTGCAAGCTACATGCTTCAGGTAATGCATGTGGCCTGAAGCCTACAGTTTGTTACTATTTAATAGCGTTTCCATAACCGACTACCAATACAGATAAAATAATTGTAGTGATACCCAGTATAATTGTTGTCCTTGTTTTTTTACTTACTCCATTCCACTCTTTCAAATAAATTCCCCAACCGTTGGCAATCAATATAATAAAAGCCATGTGAAGAATCCATGAGCTTGCACCATTACCAAGTTTACTTTCGCCCATGCCGTAAAAGAAAAACTGCATGAACCAAGTTGTACCAGCTAATGCTGAGAAAATATAATTATACGTAAGTGGAGTTTTCTTATTGGCATAATCGCCAAATGTTTTGTTACGAAAATTTAAAACCATACACCAAATAAAGTTAGTTGTTAGTCCACCCCAAAGCAACACAACATACGTTACGTTGTTTTGAAATAGCGGATTTAATCCCATGCTCACGGCCGTTTCAGCCATTGATTTACCAGCCTCAATACCAAAGTTGAAACATGAACTAAGGATTCCTGAGGCAATGGCAACAAATAATCCTTTCGTTAGATTAAACTCGGCAACACTTTTTTTCTTTTCCTCGTCAGGTAATTCATTTTCTTTTAGCATGCCCGCACGACCACTGATATATATACCGAGTAAACAGAGTGCTACACCCAACAGCACAACCTGACCCCAGGTGTTTGTTAACATCTCAATGATGCTTGTCTTTCCTTCAGTAGGAACTATGGCATAATAGATTGATGGAACAATTGCCCCAAAGGCAGAACAAAAGCCTAATACTACTGAATTGCCAAGTGACATGCCTAAGTAGCGAACGCCAAGGCCATAGGTAAGGCCGCCAATACCCCATAGCACCCCAAAGAGAATTGTGTATTGAATGGAAGATGCCGAAGCGCCTTTAATTATTTCTGAGAATCCCGGCAAGGTAAGCCAGGCGGCCAAGGGCGGAACAATTAGCCAGGAAAAGATGCCGCCAACAATCCAATAACTTTCCCAGGCCCAACCTTTTACTTTTTTGAAGGGCATGTAGAAACTGCCCGAAGCAAAACCGCCAATGAAGTGAAATATTACACCTAGGATTATCTGCATTGAAGTGAGGTATAAGTGAAATTAAAATTAATGTATTTGTAACTATTGACCATCCTGCACCATCATGAAAAACAAAAAGTCAGACAATATAATTATCTGACTCTTGGAGGTATCATGTACCCTTAGTTTTAAAAATAACTTTCGAATATTTGTGTCCACCCTATAAGGACGCGTTGTGTAATCTGGTCGAGGTTTATTTGAACCAAGTTTTAAAATTACCCGAGCGCAGTCTTACAAAATTCTAAGCATTTTTTCACCTCAGCAATTGAAGTCGATCCTTCTGGTATTTTATATTCTAATTCAATGGTAGCAGGAAAGGTGTATTTGCTGTCGCGCATTAAGCGCAAGGCATCGGCAATGGGTGTATCGCCAGTACCCCATGGCAGGTTATCGCCACCATTGGCTTTGGTCTTTCTATCCTTAATGTGCATGCTCACGATGCGATCGTGTTTCTGTTTGATAATATCAAGCGGGTTTGGATTTCCAGCCGCAACAAAGTGACCGAAGTCGAGGTTCATGGCATTGGCTGGTGATTGCGCTAGCGCAGTATCCCAGAGCGTAAAGGTTTGTTGTTCGTGACCGTGGTATCCTATTTTCATTCCGTACTTCTCGGCAGCTTTTCCAAGCTTCAAGGTGTGGGCTTCATTGTTTGTATATTCCAACGTAACGTGCGAAGCACCCAATGCTTTAGCTGCACGTAATCCGTAGTCAATGTCAGAATCACTGTTCTGAAGGCCGAATGCATCCGGCTTGAACGCATAGATGTCTATACCAGCCTTCTTATACATAGTTCGAAACTCTTCGAATTTTGTCATGGTAACTTTTTGTCGCCATTGACTAACTTCTTCTCTATATGCTTTTGTTTTTGCATCAGCCTCGTCAAGTGTCTTTTTTTCTTCTACTGTTAACTCCTGATTTTGCTGAAGCTTGCGTCTAAGTGGAGCCAGTGAACGAAAATCCACCGAGTTTTTTGGTATTCCGGCAAATGACTCGGCAGGGCCACCCATTAATTCTATGTTGGTGATTCCGCACTGGCGGATATAATCCAGTGTGGCTTCAGCACTTTGGTCTGGCAGATCGCGAAAAGAATAGGTAATAACTCCCAGCTTCACACCTTTAATGGTTGAACCGGACTTGCTGAGATTGCTAATGAAGTTCGGCATAGCGAAGGTCTGCTTGCTTGCAAGTAGTGAGCCTGCCAACAGAGTTGAAGCGGCTCCAATAAACTGACGTCTTGATGTTTTTGTTTCCATGTTGAAATGTTAAGTGATTGAAATTACTTTTTATAGATCACGTTTCCATACCGTTTAAAAAAATGCGAAGCATAGTGATGAGTGAGCCTTTAGACCATTTATTTCTTTTTCAGCGCTTCCGCGATTGCTTTTTCGGCTAAAGGTTCCATGATTTTATAACCTTCCATGTTTGGATGGACACCATCATCACCAAGTCCTTTTCGTAAACCATTTCGTTCATCGGCCATGGCCGAAAAATAATCGAGGTAAACGATTTTATTTTTGCTTGCATATTCTTTAAGCATCTTATTCACTGCAACAATTTTTCCCGCGGGTTCCAGTCCTGGTTTCCAAGGATAATCAAAGGCAGGAATAATGGAGGAGATGACTACCTGTATTCCATTCGCTTTTGCTAATTGAGCCATAGCAATAATGTTATCGCGCGTTTGTTCCAATGTCATTGGACCGGTGTTACCTGCGATGTCATTGGTGCCAGCTAGTATCACGACTACTTTAGGTTTTAGATCAACTACATCTTGTTGAAAACGCAACACCATTTGAGGTGTAGTTTGTCCACTGATGCCTCTGTTAACATAAGGCTTACCCTCGAAGTAGGCTGGATCAACTCTTCCCCAACCTTCGGTAATAGAATTGCCCATAAACACTACTCGGTTTTCAGTTGCTTTTGGTGCCGATAGGTTTTTATTCTCTTGTTGAAAACGTTTAAGGTTGGCAAAGTCCATAGCGGGTTGATCAAAATTTTTCTTTATCCATTTTAAGCAAGCATCAATCCATTGTTCTTTCGCAACAGGATTGATCATGCCATAGCCATGTTTTCCTTTTTCATAAAAGAAAACTTCTACAGGCACTTTGTTTTGTTGCAGGGCGGTTATAAATGCAAGTGAGTTGCCTATAGGTACCGTTTTATCAGTAAGTGCCGAAGTAATAAAAGTGGGCGGAGTTTTAGGGGTTACCTGAAGTTCGTTGGAGAAGTTAATAATATCTTCTTCCGACATTCCTAAATCTTTTGCTTTAGTTGGCACTTTTCCATCAGCACTTGAAAATACTTTAGTGCCAATTAAGTTTTGGCGCGAGCCCTGGTGTGTAAGGCTATCCGAAAAACTGATTACCGGATAATTTAAAATCATAAAGTCGGGGCGAAGACTTATATGATTCGGATTTTCAATAACAGGTTTATCAAAATGAGTACCTGCGGTAGATGCCAAATGACCTCCGGCTGACGACCCCATAATTCCGATTTTATTTGAGTTGAGATTCCACTGCTTCGCATTTTCTCTTACCAATTGAATAGCTCGTTGTGCATCTTGCAAAGGCCCGATTTTTTTATCAATCATGATGCCGCCCTTGGGTAAACGATACTTTAAAACGAAAGCGGCAATACCTTCTTCATTCAATCGCCTTGCGACATCATAGCCCTCATGGCTCATGGCCAAAATTCCATACCCACCACCAGGGCAAATAATTACGGCCGATCCCGTTGCTTTTGCAGGATCGGGAAGGAACACCGTGAGCGTGGGGCGCACAACACCTATCACTCGATCGATTCCATCACTTGATCCTTTTACAAAGGTTGTATCGAGTGGAGTAGCGGGCGTTTTTGAATTAGGTATTGCACCAGTATATAAAGGAATTTCTTGTTGAGCTACTGCAAGAGTTGATGCGAATAGTGCGAAGAACAAAAGTGTTTTCATGTTAAAGATTTGAACTAAATATACAAGTAAGTCAAGCATATCAAAAGATAAATTGCGTTACATACACAAATCGATAATCAATAGGTAATAAACATTGATAATTGGTAAATGAGATTTAGTGTTACTTTTATTCCCTAATCTAGTCGATTAAATTTTGTTTTTATGAAAATTACCCTTAGCGCAGTTGTTCTTGTTATCGTTCTTTTCAATGCTTGTTCACCGCCTGAAAATGAAACCTTGACTTGGTACAAAGGCAATCTTCACACGCATACCTACTGGAGTGATGGCGATGAATTTCCGGAAATGGTTTTGGATTGGTATAAGTCTAAAGGCTATGATTTTATTGCCCTGTCGGATCACAACACGCTGGCGCGCGAAGAGAAATGGAAGGTGATTGTAAAAAGCCCATTGTATGAGGAAAGTTTCCAAAAATACCTGGAGAAGTTTGGCAAAGAGTGGGTGGTATATAAAAACGATACCGGGCGCACTCAGGTGAAGCTTAAAACTTTTGAAGAGTACAAGACAAAAATGCAAGACGATAATTTTCTAATTATTCCATCGGAGGAAGTAACCAATTATGTAGATGGGAAAATACCCGTGCATGTAAATGCAACCAATGTGCAGGAATTTATTGCGCCACCAAATGCCACCACAGTAGCGGAAACCATGCAGCAGTCGGTTGATGCCGTGTTACAACAACGCGAGCGCACGGGAGTGCCCATGTTCCCGCACATTAATCACCCCAATTTCTTTTGGGCTGTTACCTTAGAAGATATGATAAGCTTAAAAGGTGATCGTTTTTTTGAGGTGTATAACGGTCATCAGCTTGTTCGAAATTATGGAGACTCCATTCACATGGGTACGGAGGAAATGTGGGATAAAATTAATATTGCTTACGCGAAACGAGATCAGCCTTTCATGTATGGGTTAGCTTCGGATGATAGCCACAATTACCATCAGTTTGGAGTAGCCTTTGCCAATGCGGGCCGTGGTTGGATTATGGTTCAGGCAAAATCGCTGCGCACCGAAGATTTGATTGTAGCCATGGAGGCCGGTAAGGTTTATGCATCAACAGGCATTACGTTAAAGAAATTAGTAGTAAAGAATAATGAGATAAAGATTGAAGTTGCTAAAGAAGAACAAGCCGAATGCACCATCGAATTTATTGGTGTTAAAAATGGAGAGCATGAATCGCACGTTATTGAAACCATCCACGGAAGTGAAGGCAGTTTTAAGGTTACAGCCGATTATGTTTTTGTGCGCGCTCGCATAACCTCAACCAAATTAAAACCCAATCCTTTTCAGGAAGGTGATTTTGAAATGGCGTGGACGCAGCCCGTGCCATTCATAAAATACTGAGCTGAAAGTATTCCGCGGGGACTGAATTTGATTAGCGGTCATTTTGTTTCAGATTGTTCTGTGTACTTTTAACGCACCCACATAGTCGTCATTCTTGCATTTCTTAAATAGTTGAATGAAATGAATCTCAAAACCACGTTTAAAATCTCCTTGCTGCTATTGATTGGAAGTTTAGTTCAGTGTTCAAAGCCTGACCCCACACTTACAATCAATAAAAATTCGCACATCCTTTTGATTGGCAACAATCTTGGTTCCCGAATGATGAACTACGGATATTTCGAAACTGAAATGCAGGTTCGTTATCCGGATAGTTTGCTGTTCATTCGAAACATGTGCGATGGTGGCGACACTCCGGGCTTCCGGCCGCACTCTGCCCGCATGTCGCCTTGGGCTTTTCCGGGTGCCGAAAAATTTCAAACCGAGTTGGCACATCCATCCGGTAGCGAAGGTTTTTTTGAAACGCCCGATCAATGGCTTACGCGATTGAAAGCGGATGTAATCATTGCCTTTTTTGGGTACAGCGAATCGTTTCAAGGTGCAGCGGGACTTGAAAACTACAAAGCAGAATTAGATGCTTTTATAAAATACACGTTAGCTCAAACCTATAATGGAAAATCGGCACCCCAGTTAGCACTTGTATCGCCAATCGCTTTTGAAAACTTATCCGACAAGTTTGATCTACCCAATGGTGAAAAAGAGAATAAAAATCTTTCGCTCTATGCGAATGCAATGAAAGAAATTGCCGATAAAAATCATGTGCTCTTTATCGATGCCTTTGAGCCGAGTAGCAACTGGTATAAAGAAAGTACCGAACCATTAACGATTGATGGCTCGCAACTGACGGATGCGGGGTATCAAAAATTTTCAACCTTGCTGGCCGATAAAGCTTTTGGAAAAACAACAGCAAAAGCTGAAGCACATCGCGATCTTGTTCATGCGGCCGTAACAGAGAAAAACTGGATGTGGCACAATGATTATAAAATTCCCAATGGTGTGCATGTGTATGGTCGCAGGTACGATCCATTCGGTCCGGATAACTATCCTTTTGAAGTCGCAAAAATCCGAGAGCTCACAGTTATTCGTGATTCTGCCATCTGGCTCGCAAACAAAGGCGAGAAATTAGATCTTGCCATAGCCGATCAACATACTTCGAAGCTTCCGCCAGTAAAAACGAATTTTGATCCTAAAGAAAACGGCAGCCTGGACTATCTCTATGGAAAAGATGCGCTTGATAAACTTACTGTGCCGCCAGGTTATAAAATTGAACTCTTCGCCTCTGAAACAGAGTTTGTTGATTTAGCCAACCCAGTTCAAATGTCTTTTGATAATAAAGGTCGCCTGTGGGTTGCTACTATGCCAAGCTACCCGCACTACAAGCCGGGTGATAGTAAACCGAATGATAAACTTATTATACTTGAAGATACCGATGCAGATGGCAAAGCGGATAAACAAATAATATTTGCCGAAGGCTTGCATCTTCCTGTTGGATTTGAATTTGCACCGGAAGGGGTATATGTATCGCAAGGAACAAACCTGGTGTTGTTAACCGATACCGATGGAGACGACAAAGCGGATAAGAAAGAAATTATTCTAAGTGGGTTTGATGATCATGATACACATCATGCGCACAGCGCGTATGCAGCAGATCCATCGGGCGCCATTTATATGGGCGAAGGTGTGTTCTTGCATACTAATGTTGAAACATCGTATGGCACGGTGCGTGCTACCAACGGAGGTTTTTATCGGTATGCGCCACAGCGCCATTACCTTGAGCGGGTAGCTCAGTTAGCGATTCCTAATCCGTGGGGTATTGCCTTTGATGATTGGGGACAAAATTTCTTTGCGGAAACTTCCGGTCCCGATGTGCGATGGATGATGCCCGGATCAATCAAGCCGCGCTATGGTGTGTCAACGCATAAGTCTTTTAATCTGATCGAAGAAAAACATCGCGTGCGTCCAACTTCGGGATTGGAGTTTGTATCAAGCCGACATTTTCCGGATGAGGTACAAGGCGACTTATTGATTAATAATACCATCGGCTTTTTAGGAATGAAGCAACATGTGATGGAAGATGACAGCACGGGTTACAAGAGCCATCATCGTGTTGATTTGGTGCAATCAACAGATCGAAATTTTCGTCCAGTTGATATGGAGTTTGCGCCCGATGGCTCACTTTATCTGATCGACTGGCACAACATTTTAATTGGACACATGCAACACAATGCACGTGATCCTTTGCGCGATCATGTGCATGGTCGTGTGTATCGCATCACTTATCCTTCGCGTCCGTTGGTAACTCCTGCAAAAGTTGCAGGCGCAACAATTCCTGAGTTGTTAGATAATCTTAAACTCCCTGAATTCAGAACACGCTATCGCACCAGGCGCGAGTTAAGAGCGCATGATGCCAGTGAGGTAATTCCTCAATTAAAATCATGGGTGGCTAAATTAAATATTGAAGATGAACGCTATGAACATCATGTGTTGGAAGCGCTTTGGGTAACTTGGGGATTAGATAAGGTTGATGAACAACTTCTTCATCAAGTTCTTCAGTCAAAAGATTATCGCGCGCGTGCAGCAGCCGTGCGTGTGTTACGTTATAGTGGACATCAGATAAAAAATCAACCAGAATTACTGATGAAGGCTGCGCAGGATAACGAAGGTCGTGTTCGGCTTGAAGCGTTGGTAGCTGCCTCGTGGTTAGATAAAGAAGTTGGGTTGCCGATTGTTGAAGAAGCAGGTAAGCACCCGATGGATAAATGGATTGTTGATGCTTATGCCACTGCCGTTGCTCATTTAAATGGCATGTCGTTGAAAGAGAAAAAAGATGAAGAAGTGAAAACGCATCTCACCGGAAAAGATCGCGAGTTATTCATCAGTGGAAAAGCAATTTATGCCCGTGATGGATTTTGTTCAACCTGCCATCAACCCGATGGGGGCGGACTTTCAGCTTCAGGGTTTCCACCTTTAGTTGGCACCAAGTGGGTATTAGGCAATGAAGAACGCATGATTAAAATTGCGTTGAATGGAATCTATGGTCCGATGGAAATAAATGGAAAAGAATATCCTGGTCAGGTGCCGATGACTCCCTTTCAAGGTATGCTTAATGATGATGAGCTTGCCGCGGTGCTAACCTATGTGCGCAATGCATTTGGCAATAAGGCTTCGCCAATTTCTCCTGACAAAGTGAAAGCGGTGCGTGAGGCTACCAAAGATAAAAAGGGTTTCTATTCTCCGGAGGAATTGTTGAAGCAACATCCGTTGGAGAAGTGATGTATTCAAATTCATTTGGTTTATTTTTAATAATCAATGTTTAAAATTTTAGACATGAAATCTAAAAATCAGATCACAGCTTTTTTATTTTCTGTTGTGGCGATCCTGACTTCAGCCTTTTTTTCTCAGGCTCAACCTATGCAACAATGGGTAACGTATGAGGGTAAAGAAGGACCGGGCAAGGGCAAGCATATTGTTTTTATAAGTGCTGAAGAAGAGTATCGGTCGGAAGAATCGCTACCGATGATGGCGAAAATTTTATCGCAGCGGCATGGCTTCACCTGTACCGTTCTTTTTGCTATCGATCCAAAAACAGGAACCATCGATCCAAATACTCAAACCAATATCCCAGGCATGGAACATTTGCAAACAGCCGACTTGCTGTTTATGTGCATGCGCTTTCGCGAGTTACCCGATGATCAAATGAAATATTTTGAAGAATATTTACAATCGGGCAAACCGATTGTTGCCTTGCGCACTTCTACGCATGCGTTTCTTTATTCGCGAGATAAAGAAAATAAGTACGCACGATACAGCTACAACAGTAAAATTAAAGATTGGGAAAGTGGCTTTGGTAAAAAGGTATTGGGCGAAACCTGGGTTTCACATCATGGTGCGCATGGTTCGGAAGGAACGCGGGGGCTCATTAATGGATTGTTGGCCAATCATCCTATACTTAAAGGAGTTAAAGATATCTGGGGGCCAACCGATGTTTATACTGTAACGGGTTTAAATGCAAACTCCGATATTTTACTGTTAGGTCAATCATCCTTAGGCATGACAGCCGAGGCGCCTCTTAGTTATGCAAAATCAGTTATGCCGGTTGCCTGGACTACATTCTACAAAAATGATTTTGGAACTACGGCAAGAATTTTTGCTACTACCATGGGCGCTTCCATCGATTTGGTAAGTGAAGATTTGCGAAGAATGCTAATCAATGCAAGTTACTGGGCATTGGAGATGGAAGGACAGATTCCTGGAAAGAGTAATGCAGAAACCATTGGAGCCTATGAGCCTATTATGTTTGGTTTTGATAAATTTAAGAAAGGCATCAAACCTTCAGATTATAATTTGAAATAAACTCTGTGATCTCCGTGGTGATCAGTTTAAATAATGCTAAACAATATTAATTCAGAAAGAGATATGGCCGCATCTGTAAAAACAAAAATTGGATTTAATCTCTTGGTATGGTCGGGTGGCTTACCCGAAGATTTTATTCCCATCACTGAACGATTAAAAAAAATAGGATACGATGGTGTAGAATGTTTTATGGAAGAGCGCGACATTAACGCGTATAAGAAATTGGGAGCTCATCTTAAGCATATTGGATTGGAGGCAACTTGTGTGTTGGGTTTGGGGCCGGACGAAAATCCTATCAGTGAATCAAAAGCCATTCGCGAAAAGGCAGTGGTGCGATTAAAAGAAGCCATTGATTGTGCGCATGCGCTCGGTTCAAAAATTATTTGCGGACCAGTTCACTCAGCCTTTGCCATATTTCTTGATCGACACCCGCCTTCTGATTCAGAATATAAATGGAGTGCCGAAGTGTTGCGCGCTGCAGGCGAGTATGCGGCACAAGCTAACATCACATTAACATGCGAAGCACTCAATCGTTTTGAATGTTATATGTGTAACACTATGGATCAATTAACTCGATTGATAAATATGGTCGATCATCCCAATGTGAAAGCCATGTTCGATACGCATCATGCAAACATTGAAGAGAAGAAGCTTGGCGATGCTATTCGGGTCATCGCTCCGGTGTTGGCTCACGTTCACATCAGTGAAAATGATCGAGGTACCCCGGGTGATGGTCACATTCCATGGGATGAAACATTTGCAGCACTCGCGGAAATAAAATACAAGGGCTGGCTAACGATTGAGGCATTCACCCGAAACGATCCGAATTTTGCTAATGCCATTAATGTGTGGCGCGAATATTCCCAACCGTGGGACATGGCCGAAAAAGGATTTGCGTTTATTAAAGAGATGAAAGCCAAGTATAAACTTTAGTAAGTTTTATTTCTTTACCGCTTGCATGCGATCTGCTACCTTTCGTAAGGCCATTTCAATTATGCAGGATGGTGCAGGATGGGCTTTAGCATTTTTATTATCTTTTTAATGCTTATTCTTTTCTTGAATGAAGTTTAAATTCAAAAAAGTCAATTAAATTTATAAACACAATAACTACCCCGAAATGCCTTTACCGAAATTATCCACAAAATTATTTTTTCAAGTATCCATCCTGGTGTTGCTGGTTTCCTCTTGCGGAACAGATAAGCCTGCTCTGAAAGATTCCCCAGCGGATTCTAAGGTTGGAAAGCTCAAAGTTTTACCCGGCTTTAAAGCAGAACATTTATACAGCCCTGGCGAAAACGAACAAGGTTCATGGGTGGCGATGACCTTCGATAACAAGGGCCGCATGATAACATCCGATCAGTATGGCGCCATCTATCGTGTTGTGTTGCCCGCGCAAGGCGACACTTCGAAAGTGAAAGTGGAAAAATTGATCATTGGTACTGAAGCCGATCGCAACGCAGATACAACAACGTTAAAAGTGGGGATGGGCTTTGCGCAAGGCTTGCTATATGCGTTCAATAGTTTGTATGTGATGGTAAACCATAACAGTGATGAGGACTTTGATAAGAATACAGGACTCTATCGATTACAAGACACCGATGGCGATGATCAGTTTGATAAAGTAACATTACTTAAATCATTTTCGGGCGAACCGGGTGAACACGGCCCGCACAGCATGAAATTGTCACCTGATAAAAAATCAATTTACATGTCAGCTGGAAATCATGTGGACGTACCCGTGTTTGATACGTATCGTCTGCCTCCTGTTTGGCAGGATGATAATTTGTTTCCACAGATTAAAGATCCACGCGGCCATGCCAACAATCGCAAAGCACCCGGTGGATGGATTGCACACATAGATTCATTAGGAAAGAAATGGGAGTTGATTGGCGCAGGCTTTAGAAATGAATTTGATATTACCTTCAATGATGCTGGCGATTTATTTACGTATGATTCTGATATGGAGTGGGATTTTGGTATGCCATGGTATCGCCCAACTCGTATTTGTCATGTAACTAGCGGTGCAGAGTTTGGATGGAGAACCGGTAATGGAAAATGGTCGCCATCGTATCCTGATAATCTTCCTCCGGTGATTAACATTGGTCAAGGTTCGCCTACTAATTTTATGAATGGCTCAAGCGCAAAGTTTCCTGAAAAGTATCGCAGCGCCTTGTTTGCATTTGATTGGAGCTTTGGAATTATCTACGCTATTCATCTTACCCCACAAGGTGCTTCTTACTCAGCAGAGGCTGAAGAATTTTTATCAGGTTCACCATTGCCTCTAACGGACGGTGCCATTGGTCCTGATGGCGCTATGTATTTTCTTACCGGTGGTAGAAGATTAGAATCCGACTTATATCGTGTTACAGCAACAGAAAATGTGTCAACCGCGGCACTTGCCTCAACCCCAGTTACAGAAGCGAATCAATTAAGAAGAACATTGGAGCAATATCACGAAGTAAAAAAAGGAGCTGTTGATATTGCCTGGCCAAACCTAAAACATGAAGATCGATTTGTTCGGTATGCAGCACGCATTGCAGTGGAACAACAACCGGTTAGCGAATGGCAGGAGCGGGCATTGAAAGAAACTGACCCTCTAATTCTTACTCAAGCTATGATCGCGTTAGCACGTCACGGTAAACCTGCTTTGCGCGATAAAATGATTCAGGCACTTGTTAAAGTTGAGTATACTAAGCTTTCACCTTCACAGAAGATTGATCTTGCTAGAGCTATTGAAGTTGTGATTTATAGAATGGGCAAACCTGAAGGCGCTACAAAAAATCAATTAGTAGCTTACCTCAATCCTAATTACCCATCTTCATCCAATGAGTTAGATCGTGAACTAAGCAAAGTACTGGTATACATTGGGGCACCGGGATCAGTAGAAAAAACATTGACCTTACTTGAAACGGCCAAAGATGATCCTATGGTGAAGACAGTAAGTTCTTCCTCTGATTTAATTATGCGAAACCCGCAGTATGGTTTAGATATCGCACGAATGTTATCCAATGTTCCACCGGCACAACAAACTTATTTAGCAACTGTGCTTTCGGATGCCACCGAAGGCTGGACACCCGAACTCCACGAAAAATATTTCAAGTGGATGGCAAATGCTTTTACCTACAAAGGAGGTTTGAGTTATATTGGTTTTATTGATAAAGCAAGAAAGAAAGCCTTGACTCATGTATCAGCCGATAAATTTGAAGCCTACAATAAACTTTCTGGTGCTGATCTTTTAACTGAATCCGGTAATGACCTTGCCGACAATCATCCACGACCGAAAGGCCCCGGAAGAAGACGCTCGTTGGAAGAAGCATTGGCTTTAGTTGAGGGGCCGCTTACAAATCGCGATTTTCAGAATGGCAAAAATATGTTTGATGCAACGCTGTGCAGTTCGTGCCATAGTATGCGCGGTGAAGGTGGTGCCATCGGTCCTGACCTTACACAAGTAGGCACTCGCTTTTCAGCGAAAGATATTTTGGAAAATACACTTGATCCTAGCAAAGAAGTATCTGACCAGTATGCGGCTACTGTATTTACCATGAAGGATGGTAATTCTATAGTAGGTCGACTGATCAATGAGGAAGAAGGAAAATATTTTGTCTCCCAAAATCCGTTTATGCCACAATCGCTGCGCGAGATTGCTAAAGTCGATGTTGCTTCCACTAAGCTTTCAAAAGTTTCATTGATGCTCCCGGGTTTACTGGGCAGATTGAACGATGAAGAGATTAAAGACCTTGTTGCGTATCTGGTAGCTGGCGGAAATCCGGATAATGAAGTGTACAAAGGAAAGGCGCAATAGAAACAAAATCAAAAAGATAATTACGCATTAACTTTTAAAGACTCATGAAAATTAAAATAGGATTTACTTTTTTAATAATTGGTTTACTGATCATCAGTTTGCCTACACTTGTTTCGGGTCAAAAGAAAAATGACTTTGTTTCCATATTCGATGGGAAAACATTGAATGGATGGGAAGGTAACGCTAATTACTGGCGTGTAGAAAATGGTAGCATAGTTGGAGAGATTACTGCTGATAAATTATTGAAAGCAAACACCTTTTTAATCTGGCGTGGTGGCACACCTAAAGATTTTGAGTTAAAGTTAGAATTCAAAATCAGCAAGGAAGGTAATAGCGGTATCAATTATAGAAGTGAACAAATCACAGAAGTACCCTTTGCACTAAAAGGCTATCAAGCCGATATCGATGGAATGATTCACTACACAGGTCAGAATTATGAAGAGCGCGGAAGAGCAACGCTTGCTTACCGCGGACAAACAACAAAAATTAGTTCGGGTGATAAAGGCTCTGCCGTAAAAGATAATGTTAAAAACAATGCCTGGACGAAAGTAGAAGTGGTGAAGTCGATGGACAAAGATTCACTAAAGAACTTTATCAAAAATGAAGATTGGAATGAAGTTCATTTAATAATAAAGGGAAACAGACTTCAGCATTATGTAAATGGCATTTTAATGAGTGATGTTACCGACAATGATAAAGTAAACAGAAAGATGGCTGGCTTGATTGGCGTGCAAGTGCATGTAGGACCACCCATGAAAGTGGAATATCGCAATATTCAATTGAAACAATAGATGATTGCAATGAACAGGCATCATATCATATTGTTGGGACTTGTTATTTTACCATCACTATCATTTACACCTATTGGAGAATTGAGATTCAGAAAGCAAATGATTGCTGCTGAAAGTAATGAGTCGGTGGGCGTGTTTGATGTCAATGGCGATCAGCAGTTGGATATTGTTTCTGGAAGCTACTGGTATGAAGGACCTGGATTTTTGAAACGCCACCTGATTGGGAATGTAAAGAGGGTAGGTGAGTACTATGATGATTTTTCTACCATCCCCATGGATGTGAATGGTGATGGAAAAATGGATTTCATTACCGGTGGATGGTTCGATGAAACCCTTCGTTGGCGCGAGAATCCCGGAGATAATAAAGAGTGGAAACTGAATGATATAATCAAAACTGGCAACATTGAAACTACCCGTGCATGGGATGTTGATGGAGATGGGTTTGAAGAGATTGTGCCGAACACTCCCAACAAGCCATTGGCGTATTACACGTTGCTAAGAGATGCCGCTGGAAAACCGACTGGACAGTTTTCAAAAAATCAAGTGGCAGAAGTCCATGGTCATGGAATTGGCTTTGGCGATATCAATGGCGATGGCCGAAAAGATTTTATTATTTCTAAAGGATGGCTTGAAGCTCCGGACGATCGTAAGAACAAGCCATGGAAACTTCACACAGATTTTGACTTGGGAACTGCGAGTGTGCCGGTGATCGTAGCCGATGTCAATCGCGATGGAATGAACGACCTCATCGTTGGGCAAGCACATAACTATGGCCTCGACTGGTACGAACAAAAACGCGCAGGAAATACTATTACCTTTATTAAGCATGCGATTGATCCCTACAATTCACAATATCATACGATGGAGTGGGTGGACATTGACAACGATAGTGAAATGGAACTAGTAACGGGTCACCGTTATCGGGCACACAATGGAAATGATCCAGGTGACAATAATTCACCTGCACTCTATTATTTTAAATGGAACGGGGAATCATTCACCAAAAACCTAATCAGCTGCGGACCTCTTGGTGAAGGCAAAGGAACTGGCGTTTTTTTCTCGATAGCCGATTTACATAAAACCGGAAGGAAAGATATTATTGTAGCAGGCAAGGATGGGTTGTGTGTTTTTTTTAATTTAGGTACCGATTAATGATTGTAATAGTCACATGAAATAAGTGTTAATGATTTGATTGCGTCTTCCGTGGTCTGTGTCCACACAGACCACGATGTGTTAGTTTTGGTCTGTGAGTACACAGACCAAGGAAATGAGATAAAAATTTTAATTGAAAGAAACATTGGCATCACTACCCTGGATCGATAAAATTTCTAATCATGCTCAGCTAGGCGGCATAGAAACTTCCGTTATAGATAATGGTGCCGGGCGAGGTACTCGCATCGCGTGGATAAATACTGGCACTGGCCTGCGCTATAAAGTTGTACTTGATCGTGCGATGGATATTGCCGATGCATTTTATAATCAGCATAGTATTGGCTGGTTGAGTCATCTTGGCGTTTCCCCGCCACAACCTTTTTCGAATCACGGCCTTGATTGGCTCAGAACATTTGGTGGCGGATTGCTTGTAACCTGTGGCCTTAGTCACATGGGCGGCCCCGAAGAAGATTCATTTGGCGAACGCGGACTTCATGGATTGATTAGCAATTCACCGGCTGAGATTGAGTCAATCATTCAACCCGATCCAGCAATTGGTAAATTGGATTTTAGTATCACAGGTAAAATCAAGGAAACAAAAATCTTTGGTCCAAGCTTGGAACTGAGACGTACCATCTCGGGCACGCTTGGTAAATCTTCTATCCACATTCATGATGAGATAGTAAACCGCGGAAACACTCCAGCACCGCACATGTTGTTGTATCATTTTAATTTTGGTTGGCCCTTGGTAGATGAAGGAGCCGAGTTAATTTGGAAAGGAGAGTTGCACGCACGAATGAGCGATAGCAAAATTTTTAAAGCCGGTAATGATTATAAAAAATGTCCGGCACCACTTGATGATCATAACGGAAGTGGCGAAGATGTTGCCTTCATCGATGCAGTTGCTGATGATGCTGGTATTTGCATGGGTGGTGTTTATAATCAGAAGCTTGATCTCGGTGTAGCGATTCGTTTTTCTAAAAAGCAATTACCTTGGCTCACCAACTGGCAGCATTGGGGTAAAGGCGAATATGTAGTAGGTATTGAACCCGGAACCAATCAAGTGATTGGTCAATCCAAAGCGCGCGAACAAAAAGAATTAATTCTGATTGCGCCAGGAGAAAGTTGTACGTATGATGTAGAACTTGAAGTGATTCATGGTCACCCCTCTCCTCTGGAGAGGTGAGGTAATTGATTTAATAAAACATAAATAAACTTTTCAAGATGAATATTACTAAGAAGGCAGGTCTCGCAGCAAAAGCATTAGAGCAAGGAAAAGGTATTTTAAGATTAGCACCTACCTGGGTGCCGCGCTCGTTTTGTGTGCCGGGCAGAAGAATCAAATTACATCCCGATGATTATTATGTACTCGGTGGAAATCGTGGTGGTATTGACGAGCGGTGGCTTTCCTCTACCACGCCAGCTAAAAATGGCCCACTCACCGGAGAGCATGAAGGATTGAGTCCTGTTGTTTTCAAAGATGGGGCTAATGAAGTTTTGTTATTATTAAAAGATGTTATCGATGAATTGAAAGGCGCCATCATTGGCGATCGCTTATGGAATGAACACAAAAGCTGGCCGATGTATTCAAAATTCTTTGACAACATGGGGCCGCTGCCACATCACGTTCATCATAATGATGAGAAAGCTGCACTGATTGGTCAGTTAGGAAAACCGGAAGCGTATTATTTTCCACCGCAACTAAATAATCATGGTGGCGATTTTCCATATACATTCTTTGGAATTTCACCGGGTACAACGAAAGCACAGATACGCGAGTGCCTGGTCAACTTTACAAAGGGCGATAACAAGATCACAAACTTTTCATCTGCATTTAAACTTGAACCCGGCACAGGTTGGGATGTGCCTCCCGGAATGCTTCACGCACCAGGGAGCATGTGTACGTATGAACCGCAAAAAGCATCGGATGTATTTGCGATGTATCAATCACTGGTAAATGAAGCAATCATTCCTGAAGAGCTGTTATGGAATGGAACCCCTAAAGATAAGATTGGCGATTACGATGAGTTGATTGATGTGCTTGATTGGGACTTGAATGTTGATCCGAATATTCTTCAAACTCGTTTCATGAATCCAAAGCCAGTGCGTTCTGTAAAAGAAATGCAAGCGCAGGGTTATGTAGAAAATTGGGTGTGTTATTTGTCGGATGCATTCAGTGCAAAGGAACTTACTGTGTTGCCGGGAGCAACCGTTACAATTAAAGACAGCGCTGCTTATGGCATCATTATGATGCAAGGCCACGGAAAAATGGGTGTGTGGGATGTGGAAACTCCAGCGTTAATTCGTTATGGACAACTTACGCACGATGAATTTTTCATCACCGAGAAAGCTGCACAAGAAGGCGTTAAGATTACCAATGCTTCATCAACTGATCCGCTTGTGATGTTGAAACACTTTGGTCCTGAAAACCCGGATATGAAATTGTAATATAATAACCACAGATTCACTGATTAAAATCCAATATCTAATGGAAGATAAATATTTAAATCAAACAGTTATGTTATTTCCTAACCACCTTCTATATAAGAAGTTCAGTCACCCCTCTCTTTTGGAGAGGGGTCGGGGGTGAGGTCTTAGAGAAAGAGCTAACTAAACAACATTGAATTTTAAATCTTAAATCTTAAATCATTTCTACCATGAATAATTATCCCAAACTTCATAACGCAACTTGGCCTGGCGTTGTCGGAAAAGGTCCAGATTCAGAACCCGCTATTCCATTCGATACCATGTTGCAGATGACCGCTGCTGCGGAAGTGAATGGCGTTAAGTTTGATGGCGTTGATCTCGGACTTTTTGGTCCGCACATCGATCTTGAAACGTTTACCGATGACGACACTAAAAAGCTTGCTGATAAATTAAAAGGTCTCAAGCTTAATGTGGGAAGTTTAGTTGCACCTATCTGGGGTGGCCCGGCTATGGGCACTAAAGAAGAACGAAAAACTTTTGTTGATACGGTTCGCAAGTCGTGTGAGTTCGGCAAACGATTAGGCGAGTTGGGTGTTCGCTCGTATGGAGTGGTGCGCATTGACTCAGCAAGCTCGCCAGAAAAATGGGCAGCCGATCCGGTAGGCAATACAAAATTGATTGCACAAACATTTCGTGAAGCGTGTGATGTAGCGGCAGACTTTGGCGAAAAATTAGCAGCCGAAGGTGAAATTTGTTGGGGAGGTATGCATAGTTGGAAAGCAATGCTGAATACAATGGAGTTAGTCGATCGACCGAACATGGGCTTTCAGGCCGACATGGCGCACACGCTATTATATACCATGGGTTATAATAGTCCAGAAGATCGCCTCCTGCCAAAAGATTTTGATTGGAAAGATAAAAACGTTTTAAATGAAGCTCTGAAAACATTAACGAAGGCTCTTCGTCCATGGACGCTTGATTTCCATGTGGCGCAAAATGATGGCTCTGTGTTTGGTTCAGGTTCACATGATAAAACCGGTCGTCATTGTCAGGCAACAGATCCGAATGGAAAGTTAGACATCGTGCATGATGCAGGATATTGGTTGCGCGATGAAAATGGAAAGCTCACCAAAGCATTCAAACATATCTGTTGGGATGGCTGTATGTTCCCCAATGAAGTAATGAATCGTCAGCAAACGTGGAATGATATTTTGGCTACTATGATTAAGGTGCGCGAGGCGCATGGATGGAAGGAATAGCTTCAGGCATCAAGTTGCAAGCCACTAATTTTGGTGGTTACAGCTTGAAGCTAGCAGCCATAAACCAGTGGCTATTAACTAATTTTAAGATTAAACACATTTATACTATGAGTGACAAGAAACAATTAAGAATAGGATTGATCGGAACCGGGTTTATGGGCCGCACCCACTCCAACGGTTATAATCGCATTCGTAATTTTTTTCCGGATTTAGTTTATCAACCCGTATTGAAAGCCGTATGTGCGCGCAGTGAAGATAAAGTAAAAGCATTTGCAGAACAGTGGGGTTACGAATCCTTTGAAACCGATTGGAAGAAACTGATTGCCCGTACCGATATTGATGCCATTGACATTTGTACGCCCAACGATACACACGCTGAGATTGCGATTGCCGCAGCAGCCGCTGGCAAAATGATTTTGTGTGAAAAACCGCTGTCCCGAAATTTGGCTGAAGGCCAGAAGATGGTAGATGCAATAAAAAAAGCAAACGTGCCCAACACCGTATGGTATAATTATAGAAGACTTCCTGCAGTTACGTTAGCCAAACAAATTGTTGATTCCGGAAAGCTTGGAAAGATTTTTCATTACCGCGCAAATTTTTTACAAGACTGGACGATCAGTGCCGATCTGCCGCAAGGTGGGGCTGGACTTTGGCGGTTAGATGCTGAAGTAGCAGGCTCCGGTGTAACGGGTGATTTACTCGCGCATTGTATTGATACAGCCATGTGGTTAAATGGCGGCATCAAAGATGTATCGGCCATTACCGAAACATTTATTAAAGATCGCATGCATACGTTAACAGGCAAAGTGCAAAAAGTAAGTATTGATGATGCGTGTCTCTTTCATTGCCATTTTCAAAATGGATCATTAGGGTTGTTTGAGTCTACCCGCTATGCACGCGGACACAAAGCATTATACACGTTTGAGATTAATGGCGAGCATGCATCCATCAGGTGGGACTTGCATGACTTGAACCGATTGGAATACTTCGATCATCGCGATGAATCCATTGTGCGTGGCTGGCGCTCGATACATGTTACCGATGGCGACCAACCCTATATGGATAAGTGGTGGGTGCCGGGCTTAGGCATTGGCTACGAACATAGTTTTATCCACCAGGTGGCAGACTTTTTAAAATGTTTGGAAACTGGAAAACCCTGCGCCCCTACTTTTCAGGATGCACTGGAAACTCAAAAGGTATGTGAAGCCGTGATTGATTCTGCTAACTCTCGCAGTTGGAAGGATACTGGGGTGGATTGGAGGGGGTGAGTTCTATACAATTAGTTGGATTGTTGGTCAGCGACCAACAATAACAAAGGGAAAGATACGGGAGTGGAGTGGAAGGGTTGATGTCGTTGACAAGTGATCGGACGATTTCAAATATTTTGACGTTTGGGTACACCGAGTATACACTCCAGTTCATATTATGTGAATCTTAAGATGACAAAGAAAAGAACTAAAGTAAATTCAAAGGCAAAGACTGATTCAACAACAGATTCACTTTCAGATGTTAAATCCTTAAATAAAAAGGGATTTAATTTTAGAGATAACATAATCCAGTATGCTTCAATCTTTATTGCATTGTTATCACTTGGTTTTACAATTTGGCAAGCCAGCAAAATTCGTGAATTCAACAAGCTTTCCGTATTACCTAAACTTCAAATCACTTATAATAATTATCTTAATGGAGATTTTCAAATAAAAGTTAAAAATGCTGGTATTGGACCTGCGGTAATTGATGACATGAACTTTATTTCAAAAAGTGGCAGAACCTATTCGGTAAGAGCACTGTCAGGGGATTTTTGGTATTCAGTATTTAAAGATGAAAATATTTCAGATTCAATTGTATATAAGAATCTAACTCATTACTATTTGGATCCCGGAGGGATTATACCAGCAAAAGAAGAATTAGATTTATTTGGTGTAGTAGCAAATGGGCTATCAATTGAGGATCGCATTAAAGCGTTAACAATTATGTTGAATTCCACGATCCGTATAAATTACCATTCAGTATACAATACGAACTTTAAAGACAGTTTAAAAATTACTGAACTAAAAGTGATTTCATTTTCTAAATGATGCCCTTGTTGTTGCGGATCGGCTGAGTTGCGGTAATCTAAATAAAATTAGATTAGCAAATTTGAAAAAAACAGTCAAATTGTTGGTCAGCGACCAACAATAACTAAGGAGGTAAAGCTATTGCTAAGGTATCGATATCAGTAATTTCTTATATTTCGAGTGTAATCGGTCATATCTCAAGAAAATGAAATTAAACTAAATAATTCTGACATCTATTGATATGGCTTTATCTCGAAATGAAAGAATTACCTTAATAGCCGCACTAATCTCATCACCACTTTTTACTTTTGTAATAGACTTCTTTCGTTCAGTTCCAATTTTCTCGACAATAAAGGCAGCATACCACTGGACGATAGACTTATTGATTCTCATCCTAACATTTGACGTTCAACTTTGGATAGTAGTTCTAATTTTAACATTGATAATTGTTGCTCTTGGTATTTACGGAAACATGGGTTCAAATAAACTGAAAGCTAGACAATTTAATTTTCTGGATTATACTACAGACGACAACATTGCAGGTTTTAAATGGTCTTGGTCCTACGAATTTAATAGCGAGAAGAAAAGGTATATAATTTCAGAAGTGAAAGCTTATTGTCCAAGCTGTGACTCTCCCTTAAGACCAAAGAATGTTTTCTTGAATGAATATACAGAATGCATAAGGTGCGATTATGAGAAGCCAGGTAACGTCTACAGTGATATGCACAGAATTGAATCTCTCATAATTGACAATATAACTAGAATGTCTAGAGCAAATATAAGTGGCAGTTGACAAGGCAAAGGAGTTATGAATGGTGATGCATATTTTGTTTATGTACTGAAATTGGAAAATGGTGGACATTATGTTGGAAGTACGAAGAATTTATTTAAACGGATTAAGAATCATTTTAATGTTGGCGGAGCTATTGCAACAAAGGAATCAAAACCAATAGCGATTATTGAAGTTCTTTTGATAAATGACCATAAAATTGAATTCGACTATGCTCACCTAATTCTTGAAATTAGTGTAGCGATAAGATACTCAAAAGAGTACGGTGCTAATATGGTGAGAGGAGCAAAACATGGAAAAGGTTGGATGGATTTCCCAACACCCAGTGGTGAAAGAGCTATACAAAGAGTTAATCGTTTTATGAGTAGTGAATCATTTTCTTCTACGCAGAGTTACCCGTCTCGGGAACTCTGCGCTAATGAAAGAGTTCAGCCAAGTTTAAATGAAACAAAATATTAAATTTAAGCTATGAGCGTTCGCAGGGAGATAACCCTTTGTTGTTGCGGGTCGCCTGACCCGTAACTTGCAAATGAAGTTGATTGGTAAAAAGAATATTCAAAGAGTTGAACCAAGTTTTTTTCTACGCAGAGTTACCCGTCTCGGGAACTCTGCGCGAATGAAAGAGTTCAGCTAAGTTTAAATGAAACAAAATATTTAATTTAAGCTATGAGCGTTCGCAGGGAGATAACCATGTTTTTGAAGCTGATGAACAAATTGATTTGGAAAGCGGAAAAATAGTAATTGAGTATTGAGCAGCCCACGATAAGTTGCCAGTATTGCCGAGACAAAAAAATGTAACTAACGACAAGTTTAACCATTGACAAAATGCAAGAAAACGTTGAGGCACAAAAACAAGAGAGCAAACCTGTAAAGACAAACTCATGGACAAAGAATATAGTTGCGGACTTAGATGCTCCTCCTTTCTATTCACCAAGAGCGGTTTGGGGATTTTCTGTTTTCTTTACTGTTATTTTTGGTGCAGTTCTTCTAGCATCTAATTTGATTGATAAAAAAGCTAAATGGATTGTTATTGGGTTTGGTATTATCTATACAACGGCTGTGATAATCATTATGAATCTCCTTCCACAGCCAAACACAGGATTGACACTTGGGTTGAATGGTGTTGGTGCGTTAATTTTGACGCAATTATTTTGGAACAAATATGTTGGAAAGGAGACTAAATTCAGGACAAAACCAATTTGGAAACCTTTAATTATTTCAATCATTATTACGATTCCATTTTTACTAGCAATTATTTACGGTTAGAAAAATTACCCTTGTTGTTGCGGGTCGCCTGACCCGCAACTTGCAAATGAAGTTGATTGGTAAAAAGAATATTCAAATTGTTGGTCAGCGACCAACAATAACAAAGGGACAAGAAATCTTCCGCTTTTTGTTTAGACAATATCTTTCTACATTTCTAGCTAAGAAAGTTGACTATGGACTTTGACGTGGATTTAGAAATAGGGCTGCGGCTTCTTTTTTCTTTTTTGATAGGCACTGCCATTGGTTTAGAAAGGGAATACCGAAGCAAAGCTGCTGGCCTTCGCACCATGATCATGATTTGCCTTGGCTCTACCATTTTTACTGAACTGTCTATCAGCATGGGCGGTGCTAGCCCCGATCGCATCGCCTCCACAATTGTGACGGGTGTCGGATTTCTTGGTGCAGGTGTTATCTTCAAAGACGGCATGACCATTACCGGCATTACCACAGCTACTACGATTTGGATTTCGGCTGCATTGGGAATGGCCGTAGGCGCTGGTGAATATTTTATTGCTATCGTAAGTTCAGTGGTTGTGCTGATTGTGTTAACAGGGTTGGAAAAATTTCAGCTCGTATTGGAGCGTTGGCACCAGTCGCGCAACTATAAAATCACCAGCACTCACTCAGATTTTGAAAAACATTTACATGAAAATCTCGAAAAGCTAAAGTTAGGCTTTAAGAAAAAGCGTGAGTTAAAAGAGGGCAACCAGTTTATTTTGGTTTACGAAATCTTCGGTAGAGAAAAAAAGCTAGACCACCTTAACAAAATGCTGAAAGAAGATGAGCGAGTAATGTCGTATGACTATTAAATATTAATTACCCTTAGCCCCTTTGTTGTTGAGGGTAACCTGACCTGCAACTAGTTAATGAAGTTGATTGATAGCCAGAAAAATAATTTAATGTTGGTCAGCGACCAACAATAACAAAGACGAAGAAAAGCATGCTAACGAAAATTGATCTGCAATCATCACGAATAAAAGACAAATAAATAATATGAAATTACGACACGGCCGGCTTTTAATTATAATGACAATTGTGATGTCATTATCGTTTGTTAATTCCTTGGCGCAAGACAAGGCTACCTATATGAGAATTGCTAAAATTACAGTCGACAGTAATAAGTTAGATGACTATTTGATTGCGTTAAAGGCGCAGATGGAATCGGCTTTAAAGTATGAAGAAGGAGTGCTGGCCTATACTGCGGTGCAAGACAAAGACTCCCCTGTTAAGATTACCATATTTGAAACGTATGCCAGCGTGGCTGCTTATCAGTCGCATATTCTTACCGAGCACTTCAAGAAGTATAAGACGACTGTGGCTGACATGGTTAAACACCTTGAATTAACAGACGTGATTCCAATTGCAGTGCAATCAAAACTAAAGTAATGGTTAAATGACTTCGGGGACAATTTTTTTTGTTTATCAGGTTGCCTGACAAAAAATACAATCAAATAGGAAAATGTTAAAAAAAATTATAAGCGTTATTGTAGGCTACGCCATTTTTGTGGTGAGTTCGCTTGCGTTGTTTCAGCTTTCAGGGCAAAACGCCCATGCAGAAGCAACACTGAATTTTCAACTAATTACCTTAGTTTATGGAGCCTTCTTTTCATTTTTAAGCGGGCTGGTTGTGCAACTCATCGCCAAGCCTAAAAATTTATACTTAAATTATATTTTAGCTTTTATACTGGCTGGCTTCGCAACCTTTTCACTTTTCAAAGCAGAAGGCAATCATTGGACCCAGTTAATGGCGATTGTAATCTTTGCGCCAACATCTATTCTCGGTGGGCTTTATTATTTAAGAAGCAAGAAATAGATAATTTCTGCTCTACACACAGATTGGATTAAGATTCATGAATAATCTGAACCTTAACAACCAAAATTTATTTACCTTTATCTATAAAATAACTTCAGCCATGAAAAACTTCATTCCGATTATTGCCCTTGTCTTTGTTGTCGTTTTATTCTCTTGCGATAAACCTAAAGAACGATATGGCGGAATGACGCTATACACAGTGCGAAACAATATGAAGTCAAATGCTGATTCCACATTTAAAGCAATAGCAGACATTGGCTATAAAAATATTGAGGCGGCAGCAGGATATAAGGATGGAAAATATTTTGGAATGGCGCCAGCTGATTTCAAAAAGAAGCTCAGCGACTTGGGATTTAATCCATTAAGTGCGCACCAAAGCGAGATTACTTTCGACAATGTGGATCAAATTATTGCTGATGTGAAGGCTGCAGGTTTTCAATATCTGGTAATCCCTGTTCCGCCAATGGGCCACTTCAGGTTTAATCAAGAAACCAAATCGATGTACATGAGCGATAGTGTAGAGTTTGTAACGGATGTGTTGAACATGGTTGGAAAAAAATGTACCGAGGCTGGAATAAAAATGCTCTATCATAATCACGATTTTGAATTCAAGCCTAATGCCAATGGCATCACACCAATGGATTACTTTCTGGAACATACCGACCCAGCTCACGTAAATTTTCAACTCGATTTATATTGGATCACCAAAGCCGGTGCTGACCCGCTAGCTTATTTCGAAAAATACCCGGGGAGATTTAAAATCTGGCATATTAAAGACATGGACAGCCAAGGTCGATTCGCCCCTGTAGGTAAAGGCACGATCGACTTTAAAAGAATACTGGCTAAAAAAGAACTTGCCGGCATGGAGTATTTTATTGCAGAGCAAGACATGACTTTCGATGGTATGACTCCGATGCAATCAGTTACCATTAGTTTCCAAGGCATGAAAGACATTGGGTTTAAGTGATGGTAGTTTCCTTTGTTGTTGCGGCTTGCGCAACCAGCACTAGCTAAGTGAAGTTGATTGGCAAACTGAAAGGATGAAATAGTTTGATTGTTGGTTAGCGATCAACAATAACAAAGGGAGGTTTCTCTTTAGCTTCGTTACTCAATTCGGTTTTGATTAAAGCACCTTCGTTGTTGCGGGTCGCCTGACCCGCAACAGGCTAAATGAAGTTGCTTGGTAAATTGCAAATAGTTGGGTCGTTGGTTAGCGATCAACAATAACAAAGAGGAGTCTCGGTTTAGCTTACGTTACTCAATTCGGTTTAGATTAAAGCACAACTCGGATGCCGAGATTATAACTATTCCAGCCATTGCTGTTTTGTCCGGCAAAGACATCGCTATAAAAAAAGTTGATGTTAAACATGGTGTTGAATTGATATTGCAGGCCTGCACCATAAGCGAACGATTGACTGGTAACATTACTCCATGAATTCACCATTCCCAATTGGATAAAGGGAAAAAGATGATGATTGATAAGGTAGGTTGCATACACATTAACGGGTAAAGTGAAATCAGTTTTATAAGTATTGTCTTTAAACCGAATCAGGAAATCAGTTTGACCAAATAGAAAAACCTTTCTTCCCAGCAATTGCGTGTATAAGAATTGGGTGTTAAAGGCATATCGGTTATCACCAAGAAAAATGTTTTCAGTACTAGACGCATTAATGGGTACCCGAAATGTATTTTGAATAATGAAATTTTTGTTTCGGGTAGGAACGTACCGGGCTCGAAAGCCAATCGAAGTAAGGCCGCGCCCATAATCAATCAATCCGTGGCTACTATTGCCAAACACTTTCATTGCTGAACTTTCACGGTCTGCATCTGCGCGGCCAGTGCGGTAAGATAAATCTAATCCCACATTAAGACGACCGGATGAAGTAACACCACGGGTGACTTGCAACGTGTTAATGAGATAAGTATAGCGACTGCTCAGATTGAAGATATGGCCAGTTGAATTGAAAAGCGAATTGGTGGTAAGCAATGAATTAGCAAGTATAATCTCAGTATAGCTCTTTGGCATCATGACCGAAGAAACTGCAGGTGTAATCCGGTCACCAATCAAAAGTGAATCATACACCGCCTTTCTTTTCGATTGCGCCTGTGAAAGGCCTGTCACCAAAAATAGTATGACGGCCTGTAAAAGGAATATTCTTTTCAGCATTTTATTGACAAGGGCCAAAAACATTTACCGCTAGTTCTAATTGTTTACCGGACTCTGTTGATATCAATGTCATATGGTAGACGCAGTAATCGTCAGAACCATCATTGAAGGAACTACGAGGCGTCCATATCCCAACATATCGGATTCCGGCTAATGTAAACTCAATATAATTGTTTGACTTATCGTACGTGCCCGTGCCTGAGGCAATCAAATTTGAATTTTCACGAAAGTCAATAGTAAAGGTTCCGGTCGATGACCCAGGATTATTATCATTCAATTGGAAGCTTTGAGCTGGATCAAAGGTATTTCTCCAAAAGTTTGAAACAGGTGGTACATAACCACCCGGAGGCGCTACCACAATGGCACCATTCACCATGTTGACATCACCTGTATTAGGATTTTGAACATTTAAGAGCTGGAATGGTTTGCCATTGGATGTGCCATTTGATGTTACTACAGTCACCGTATAATTTCCAACAGCAAGCGAAGCGGGTATGATAGAGGTAACCACGGTAGCGGTGTTTGTGTATATATCTGCAGCAACATTCCCGAAGTACACTTTTGTAGCTCCTAATAAATTGCTGCCCTTCAATAGAATTAACTGACCTGTAATATTAGCCGTAGCAACAATTTCATTCAGCACGACTGGTAATGTAACAGTAAACGTTTTGTTGTTTGAAGTACCTCCTAAATTAACCACAGTTACGTTTACTGATCCGCTTGCGATCGAGGGTACAATTACTGTTATACTGGTGTTGGTATTGGTGAGTAGAGTAGTTGCCGGTGTCGAATTAAATTTAACAGTTGCAGCGGCCAGGTTAGTACCCGTTATTGTTAGCGTAGCACCTGCAGCTCCTGATGCTGGATTAATTGTAGAAATGAATGGGGTTACATAAAAAGTATTGGCACTCGTAGCCGTACCTAATGTATTGGTAACTTTTATTTTTCCGCTGGTGGCGCTAGCGGGAATCGTAACTGTGATTTGCGTAGTAGAATTAACAGTAAAAGCCGGTGCATTTACATCATTGACTGAAACGGTTGTGATCGATGAAAAACCTGTTCCTGTAATAACCACTGTACTTCCTTGCAGGCCAGCAGCAGGAGTAAAGGAAGTAAGTGTTGGTGGTGCTAATACAGTAAAGTTATTGGCAGATGCTCCAGTACCAACAGGCGTTGTCACGGAAATCTTGCCGGTTCCCGCCCCAGCGGGAACATTCACTTTTATTTGTGTAGGCGAAACAATAGTGAAATTAGGAGAAGAAACCGTTGTGGTGTTAAACTTAAGAGCGCTGGCATTATTAAAGTTCGTTCCCGTAATGACAACTTCGTCTCCCACCTTTCCACTCGTAGGTAAAAAAGCTGTCACTGAAGGACTGCCTATTACCGTAAAATTAGTTGCGCTTTGAGCCGCTCCTGCTGCAGTCTCCACCGTAATCTTTCCTGTTGTTGCAGTGGCTGGTACTATTGCAGTAATCTTTGTAGGATTAACAAGTGTTGGAGATGCTGCGGTGCCGGTTCCAAATTTTACTACGAGCGCACCCGCATCGAAACTTGTTCCATTGATGGTGATTACAGTTCCTACAATTCCACTGGTAGGCGTAAAGCTGGTTATTGCTGGCGCATCTTTCACTACAAAATCGACAGAACTAATGGCATCACCACCAGCGGTAGTTACGGTCACTTTTCCAGTAGTTGCCGCTGCTGGCACGGTTGCTTCTATGAGTGCCACGTTTTTTATTTCAGCAATGGAGGCTATGCCGGCTCCAAATTTTACCTGGATTGGTAATTCAAAGAATGTGCCTGCAATCTGAACTATTTTTCCTACTGGCCCGATGGCAGGAGTAATTGAACTTATGGTTGGTTCACCAACAATGGTAAACGTTGCCTTTTGTGAAGTTCCTCCTTCGGTGGTAACGGTAACATCAAGTGCGCCTGGCGAAAGCCCCTCGGGCACCGTTAGTTTTACTTCAGTATCACTTTTTGAAATAAATTTAGAGGTAGCCTTTGCACCAAATAGCACGGAGGAAGCGGTATTCAAATTTTTACCTTGTAAGGTTACAGTCATTCCAACGGATGCTTTGGCTGGTTCAATCGATGTTATCTCTGGTTCGCTGGGCAATACGAGAAAGGATATAGTATTCGATGTGGCCACGTCAGTTTTAACAGATACCATTAATGCGCCAGGTAAAAGGCCAGGCGGTACAACGGTTTCAATTTTAACAGCCGATTTAGAAGCAAGGGTCGAGGTTACACTACCAAAAGAAGCAGATTCTGCAGAAGCCAGATTTTCGCCAGTAATGGTAACAGGAGTTCCGATGGGTCCTTGCACTGGGTCAATGGATGTGATCGCTGGCTTTGGTTTTTCTGGTTCGCTGCATGTAGCGAGCCCCACCACTAGCCCGAACAGTGCCAACGCGGTGAAGATTGTTTTATTAATATTCATTGTACAAAATATTATAATTAAAGCCGTTATTGATGCACATATAAATTTCTCCCAACTACTCTTTCGTTCGAGGTATTTCAATCCTGACTGAGGTCGTATAGAATCCGGTTGGTTCTTCGTTCCAATTCTTGAAGACGCTTATCTAACATCAATACTTCTTGGTTGATGTCTTTTTCCAATTCATTTTTTTTGGCCTTAATCTGCTTAACGCGTCCATTGGCGATGTCATTAATAATTACAAATTTCTGATTAAGGGTTAGAATATTTACGCCATGTAAATCACCCAAAGCGTAGTCCAGAAGTGATTTGAACTCAAGTGTCTTTACCGGACTATCCCAGAAAGCAGACACGTATTTTTCAAATGTTAATCTTTCCTTATTTAATTTTTCGAATGCCCTGTTATATTGCTCAGTGGCGTCTGAAAGTTTGGCAAGTGCCTGACGGCTTTCTGTTGACTGCAGGCCCAACATTTGAAAAGCATCTTTAAAATCTTTGGCCTCGTTGATATAGTCCATGAGTGTATTGGATATCAATGGAAAGGCTTCGTCTTTACTCGCAACATTCACCGAGCGGTCGGCCGTGCTGGTCATCTTTATTACCTCAACAACTCGTGATTTCTTAAGCGCGCGAACTTCAAATGAATATTCACCAGAGAATTCCTTAACATCTTTAAGAACATCCCAGATGATGACACGGGCTTTCCCGGAGGAGACGGAAAATCCAACACCATCACCACTTACATTTGCTAAAGAAGTAGAATAATTATTATTGGATGAGTATAATGCCACTTCAAATAGCTGATCGGGGAGTGCATTCTCAATATCATACCGAACAATGATTTTGCTTCCTACCGCTTCTGCAACGACATTTGATATACTTTGGGCTTGCAAACGCTGAGATACAGAAAACACCAATAACCAGACTGCGATGCGTATATTCATAATTTCGATGAGCCAAGTAATAAAGTTAATCGAATTGAGCCTCCGAAAAAAAATGATTTGTGTAAATTTCCAATTATTATGATAAAGCTGGTTAAGATTGGGTTCTTCCTATTATTCGCAATTCCTGTTTTAGGTCAGCAGGTAATTAAGGGTTTTAGCAAACCCGCTACTTTTCACATTGTGCCAACCAAAGATACCGTTACTACCACGCTGGCCGTAACCACCAACTTTGAGTTTTACAAAAACGAAAAGAAAACCGCCTTGATCATCGGCAATGGCAGTTATAAAAGTGGTCCATTAAAAAATGCCGTTAATGATGCCCTTGATATGGCGGCCCTGTTAAGTGAAAAGGGCTTTAAAGTAATTTTGCGAAAAGATGCCAGCCGAACAGAAATGCGCGAAGCCATTCGCGAATTTGGAAACGAGATTACCCAAGGCGGTGTGGGATTATTTTATTATTCTGGTCATGGTTTACAAGTGGATGGTGTAAACTACCTGGTTCCGCTCGATGCCGATATACAACTGAAAGCAGAGGTTGCTGATGAATGTGTAAGCGCTAACACCGTGTTGAAGGTAATGGAATATTCGAACAACCGAATCAATATTGTGATCTTGGATGCATGTAGGAATAATCCATTCAGAAGTTTCTCACGATCAGATGAAAAGGGGATTACACGAATGGATCCTCCGCATGGTGCCAAGCAAGGATCTATTGTTGCTTTTGCCACTGCCCCTGGAGATGTTGCCTCTGATGGTGAAGGAAGAAATGGACTTTACACGGCCAAGCTTATGAAATATATTAATACACCGGGCCTTAAGCTGGAGGAAGTTTTTAAGATGTCGCGGATCGATGTGTTGGGCGAATCAATAGGACGCCAGACACCCTGGGAGAATAACTCATTAACCGGAGAGTTTTATTTTAGCTTCAAATAACAAGATCTTTTTTCTGGTGGTGATCAAGCAGGTTAAGTTGCAGAACATTAAAAATCATTCAGAAACAATGTAAAGCTTGATCTGGTGGGGTTACAACGTTCCAGTATTTTTGTAATAGTGTTTTATAACCACCTTTTGTAATACACGTTTGATAATTAATTCCGCTATTACATTAAAGTAGCTTTCGTTTTTATTTTCGTTTAGATACTTTTTTAATTGCGTTTCACTAATATCTATCCGATAAAGTAAATGCATTAAGTTGAAATCAGATTTACTTTCGTTTCGCTGCAATTCGAACGCAATTTTTTTATGAATACTTATATAGCTCGGCTCAAGCGCCTTTACAAAATCAGCCGGAAAATTACTTTGTTCAAAATCCTTTATCAATTGCATTTTAAAGGCATCAAACAAGTCTTTGCTGCTTAAGTGATTTTTAATGTTCTGTAAATCTTGCATTAGTATAAGTAAACGAAGATACTCCTTTGTTGTTACGGTTGCCTGATCCCCAAATAGGCTAAATAAAGTTAATTGATAAATTGAAAGGTGTTGGATTGTTGATCAACGACCAACACTAAAAATGGAAATGGATCACTTGCTCCATCAGCTGGAGATAAATTTTAAAGATTTGAAGTACATTTTTTGAAATAACAAGCTTAATATGTGATATTGAAAAGTGATTTTATCTTAATAGAAAAGCACATTCAGAATCTTATCACCTGATTAGGGATCATATGAACATAGAACAAGTGCGATCACTTTTCCCAATCACGAAAGACGCTATATACCTTAACAGCGCTTCACAAGCTCCTCTCAATACGCGTGTTTACGATCGGCTACAGGATCATTTAAAAACTGAATTGAACCCGCTAGAAAAGAAAGCGTTTCTTCGGGAAAATGTTCGCGTTTTGTTATCTAAGATTTTGGGAGGCTCTCCAGAAGAATATGCTTTGGTAACGAGCACGGGCGTTGGTATAGGGATTGTTGCGCAAGGGTTGAATTTAAAAAAAGGAGACAATGTTGTAATGCCTGAACGCGAACATTGGAATAATACATTTCCCTGGTTGCAACTTGAAAAGAAGGGTGTAGAGATTCGGTTTGCAAAGATCAACGAAGACAATAGCATTTACCCCGAGGCCATAGAAAAACTTGTTGATGATAAAACATGTGTTGTGGCAATTGCTGCAGTAAGTTTTAATAGTGGGTTTCGGCCAGCTTTGCAGGCAATCGGAAAAATTGCTCACAAGAAAGATGCATTGTTTGTTGTGGACGCGGCTCAGGCAGCGGGTATGATTCCCATTGATATTGAAAGAGATCAGATAGATGTGATGGCGGGGTGTGGTTTCAAGTGGTTATTGGGAATGCATGGAACAGGGTTCCTGTATGTTAGCAAAAGAGCTCAGAAAATAATTGATCCGGTTTTGCCAGGCATGTTTGCCGCGGAGACACGCCATGATGAACTTTCTTATTATGATGACTCTCGAAAGTATGAGACAGGTACCATTGCTTACTCCCTTTTTAATGCCTGGTCGGCCGGACTTGAATTACTTCTTGAGCTAGGTGTGAAAAATATTTATGAGAAGGCATTAGAAAATACTGATCTGATCATTGAAGGCCTTCAGGAAAAGGGCTATCAATTGCGGACGCCCATAAAAGAGCGAGCAGAGAGAACCGCGATTGTTCATTTTAATGCAGGTTCATTAGACGCTACTAAAATTTTATATCAGAAGCTCATGGAAGCAAAAATTTTAACAACCTTGCAAGGCGAAAATATTCGGGTTAGCCCGAATTTTTTTACAACAAAAGATGAAATCAGTACCTTCTTAGGTCTGCTATAATTTGCAACATTTATAAAAGCATAAAAAAGGGTAAGCAGTCAATAAATATATTTATCTAGCATGGTAATAGTTGAAACAATAAATGAATAGTATGAATCCTAAAGTTGATTTCTATTTTAAAGGCAAGTGGCAGAAAGAATTGGAGCAATTGCGAACGATCATTCTTGATGCGAAAACTATGGGGTATGAATTGACTGAGGAGTTGAAGTGGGGTACTCCTTGTTATGCGTTTAACAAAAGTAATATTCTTTTAATGCATGTGTTTAAGGAATACTGTGCACTTCTTTTTTTTAAGGGTGCTTTGTTAAAAGACACAAAAGGTATTCTCGTTCAACAAACAGCCAATGTGCAGGCAGCGCGCCAGATTCGATTCACACATGTGAACGAAATTGTAAAATTGAAAACAACGCTAAAAACCTATATTAAAGAAGCTGTTGAAATAGAAAAGGCAGGATTGAAGGTGGAGTTAAAAAAGACTTCGCAATTCACTATGCCAAAGGAATTTAAAATGAAATTTGATAAAGACCCTTTGCTGAAAAAAGCTTTTAACGCATTAACACCCGGACGCCAGCGCGGATACTTGCTTCATTTTTCTCAACCCAAGCAAGAAAAAACGCGTGAGTCGCGGATTGAAAAATGTACGCCTCAGATTTTAAAAGGAATGGGATTGAATGATTAATATTTTATTCTCTTGTTAGTAAGTTCGTGTAGGCTTTACTCGCGAATGAAAGTAGGTTCGGCAGGAACATATTTTGATTTCATTATGATAGTTGAAATTGTTTTAGGGATGAGCATGATCGTGCTTGAATATTTAAAATAGAAAAATGAGTGTCATGGATAGTACTAAAAAGCAATCGTCTTTAAAGCAACCGGCCTTATCGGCAGGGAAGCGTGATGAATTACTCAACCTGTTAAAAATTCGGTTTGAGGCAAACATGAATCGCCATAAAGGAATTGAGTGGAAAGACGTTCAAGCTAAATTGAATCGTAAGGATACAGAAGTGAAACTATGTTCGCTCAATGAAATGGAAAGAACGGGTGGAGAGCCGGATGTTGTGGGTGCGGATAAGAAAACCGGTGACTATATTTTTTATGATTGCTCCGCAGAAAGTCCGGCAGGCCGCAGAAGTTTTTGTTACGACAACGAGGCGCTGATAGAAAGAAAAGAAAACAAACCAAAAAGCAGTGCCATGGAAGTCGCTGCTTCCATGGGTATTGAAATTTTATCGGAAGAGCATTATCGCGCATTGCATAAACTTGGAAAGTTTGATACTAAAACATCGAGTTGGATACAAACTCCTGCTGCGATAAGAAAGTTAGGCGGAGCACTTTTTTGTGATTTCCGTTATGACAATGTGTTTGTATATCACAACGGAGCGGACTCTTATTATGCAGCGCGGGGCTTTCGTGGCTTGTTAAGAGTATAAGTTGATTGGCTATATCGAATTTAATATCATTATTTTTTGACGTCTTTTCTTTAGAATTCTTACTACGAACATAGGCATAGATGTAGTAGCTATTAAAAAAATAGCTACTACTAATCTTGGAAACAAATATCCTGTTGAGAAGTTTAATGAGACAGCCTCACTTACTTGGCTCTCTTATATTTATGTTGATCACCTAAACTTTAGCATGCAGCTTATTAGATTAGTCATTCAGCCCTTGATATACTAATACTTTATAGGTCTTATCAACATCCGATACATGTTGGCCCCACATCTGTTGATATAACAATACAACCATTTTTTCTTTTGGATCAACCCAATAAATAGTTGAAAAGGCTCCGCCCCATGAGTAGCTGCCTTCTTGAATAGGAGACATACGGCTACCTTCTTCGGTTACAATGGAAAATCCCAATCCAAATCGAGTATCTCCAAACGGAAGATCACCGATTTGATTCATCGTCATCATGCGCACGGTGTTGCGACTTAACAATCTTTGACCATTGTACTCACCATTGTTCAAAAGCATTTGTAAGAAAACGGCATAGTCGTAAATCGTTGACGACAACCCACCGCCACCAGAGAAATAAGATTTTTTCCGCAAAGGAAAATTCATATCACCACCCAGTGCTGTTTTATAAACCTTTAGCCCGGTTGAATCTTCCTGAAAAAAATTAACGAGACGATTGGCTTTTTCTTGTGGTAAATTAAAGTAGGTGTCGTTCATTCCTAATGGTTGAAAAATACGCTGATTAAAAAATTCTTCTAATGTTTGCCCAGACCAAATTTCAACCAGTCTACCTAATACATCAATGTTTAGTCCGTATGTCCACTGTGCACCCGGTTGATGCATTAAAGGCAATGAACCTAACCGCGTCATGGCATCGGCCAGAGTTCCTTCATATACATCTAAGCCTGCGGTAACTTTATTTTTTGCATAAATTGAATTTGCTTCCATACTTCCTATTTGAGCATAACCTATGCCTGAAGTGTGAGTCATTAAATCGTGAATAGTAATTTGTCGCTTGGCAGGAATAGTCGTGTAGGTGGTGTCCTTCGGATTGAATTTATCCAACACGGTAGCATTGGCAAATGAGGGAATGAATTTTGAAACAGGATCTTCTAATTGAAATTTTCCTTCTTCATAAAGCATCATTGCCGCTACCGTAGTGATTGCTTTTGTCTGGGATGCAATGCGAAAAATGCCGTCTCGTTTTAGCGGTTCTTTCGTTTCGAGATTATTATAACCGGCCGCTTTATAATAAATAATTTTTCCATTTCTGGCTATCAGCCCTACGGCTCCATTGATCCAACCTTTTTGCACCCACGTATTAAGTGTGGTGTCAATTCGAGCCAGGCGAGCAGCTGAGAACCCCGCTGACTCTGGAGCAGATTCAACCAGAACGGTTGACGTTGTTTGTTTTTTCTGTTCCTGACACGAAGACAGGATAGCAATTATCAAAAGAAAGAATAGGTAGCGCTTCATAAGGTTAGTTTAGATCATCAAGTTACCTTTTTATTTTACTCTGCTATACAATTCTTATTGTTTTTGTAGGTTTGATCGGTTCCTTTTACCTATGAAGCATCTTGAATTTCAACAGATCATTTCAATTGATTATCAATCGGCCACGCCAAAGTATAGGCAACTTGCCAATTCCATTCTGGCGAGCATTCGCAAAGGGCAATTGCAAAAGGATGATGTGCTTCCCTCTATTAACGAATTGAGTTTTCAATTTGAAATTTCGCGCGATACCGCAGAAAAAGGATATAAGTATTTAAAGGAAATTGGAGTACTAGGTTCTGTGCCGGGTAAGGGTTTTTACATTTCAAACACAAACCTGGATAAAGGATTGAAAATATTTTTGTTGTTCAATAAACTAAGCGCACACAAAAAAATTATTTACGATGCGTTGATTGCGGCATTGCCCGATACCGCTTCCGTTCACTTTTATATTTATAATAATGATTTCTCATTTTTTAAAAAATTAATTCAAAATAATAGGAATGAGTACTCTCATTATGTGATCATTCCCCATTTTATGGAAGGAGGCGAACAAGCAGCTGAAATCATGAACTCGATTGATAAATCGAAGTTGGTGTTGCTTGATAAACTAGTTCCTGGTGTAGTGGGCAATTATGGCGCTGTTTATGAAAACTTTGAACAGGATATTTACAATGCCTTAACGCAAGCGAGAGAATCGTTAGCTCGTTATCATACAATAAAAATTATTTTTCCGGCACATTCGTATTTCTCACTCGAGATTTTAAGAGGTTTTGAAAAGTTTTGTATTGAAAATAATTTTAAGCATGACGTTGTTCATGATCTTGCAGAGAGCACGATTAGTTGGGGCGAAGTTTATATTAACCTGATGGAGAGTGACCTGGTTATTTTGATTGAGCGCATTATCTCGCAAAAATTTGAAATTGGAAAAGACATTGGCGTGATTTCGTACAATGAAACTCCGCTAAAGAAAATTATCCTGAACGGGATAACGACCATCTCAACCGATTTTCAGTTGATGGGCGAGAAGACGGCCGAGGTAATACTAAATGGGTCCACTCAACATATTGAGATTCCTTTCTATCTCACTTTACGAAATTCCCTTTAGCCGATTAATCTTTTTGATTAACGTCCAGTATTCACGACCATAGCCAACTAGAATTTCTTCACCGGCTTGTATCGTTCTTGTAGCTTCAATGAAGCAGCGTTTGCCTTCGCTTATGGATTCGGAATTATTTTTCAGTCCTTTTATTTTCACTAATCCACTTGCATCATTGGCATATCGGCCAAACGTTTTGATTGCAGGAAGTGCATTGATCACTGTATTGCGCGTGAGGTACATCAAGTAGCCATTATGGCCATCCTGTTCTTTTACCTCGCGCCAAGGTTGAATGCGGCCTTTGTATTCAACAATGCGAGTGCCTTTTTTAATTGGCACTTTCGTGTAAAGACCTTTACCTGCTTTGGGCAATTGCGATCTCTTTATGATAAGATACTTCTCAAGCAAGGGCATACCTTACGCGTTTGCTGCCGGTGCGTTTGAATTTTCGTCATACACGGCATGAAGCTCACCTAATTCAGTAACAATATCACGTAACTCAAGTAACAACCGGGTTTGCAGCAAGCCCATACGATTTCCAATGTCATCTTTTTGAATATCGATAACGAGGTCGTCTAACGATTTATTCAAAAGTTTTATAAGCATCTTTTGATCTTCCTCCAAGGCGGAAGATCTGCCTTTGCCGGATGCAATATGTTCAGCAATTTGATTTGAATAATCGCCAAGCTTTCGTTCCAGTGTTGCTGTTAGTTCTGCATATTTCTTTTTTGGTGGTGAATGGTGATTCTCTACGTGAATCATGATCAGATCGTTGATTAATTGCGTGCTTTGAAAAAGATCTTGCATTAAATCGAAAACAAAAATATAGAGCCGCCCCGTTTCAAGATTTCCCTTTTCAATTTTTCGCACAAGCTTAATAATCTTTGAATCAAATTTTTCGGTTTGAACTTTTAGTTTTTCAAGTTCGTCTTTCGACTTATGCAAGGTTCCTTGATCTTCATTTAACAAGGCTCGTAAACTTTGAACAACAACTTCTCTAATTGTCTTTAGCGTTTTTGCAGTATTTTTTTTGCTTTCGCTGATTGCCTGTGGTACACTTAATTGTTTAACTTCTAACAATTGATTTTCTGCCTTTTCAATTTTCGATTTTTTAGTAAAAACTAAATGACTTCGTATTAATAAAAATCCGGCCATCACAGTAAGCACCAAGGGCCCTATCGGGTAGGTTTTATACATAATAAAGGCCAACAGCCCGCTAGCCAGCAAGGCAACTGCGGCTGTAATTAACCAACCCGCAATAACATTAATAACACCAGCTACCCTATACACCGCGCTTTCCCGGCCCCAGGCCTGATCGGCAAAGGAAGAACCCATGGCCACCATAAAGGTTACAAAAGTTGTACTGAGTGGAAGTTTCTGTGAAGTTCCATAAGCAATCAAGATACTGGCTACTACCATGTTGATGCTTGCGCGGATTAAGTCGAACGAAGCCTGATCGGCAGCTGCATTGTTTACAGTATCTTTTTCAAATCGAACAGAAAGATTTTTGGCCCAACTTTCTGGTATTGCTTTTTCAACCAGTCGCCCTGCCCACATAGCACTGCCGACTAAAGCTCTGGAAATAATATTAGGTTTAAATCGTTCATCACCGCCTTCATCTTGCCGGCCAAGTGATACTTCGGTCTCACTAACTTTCCTGCTCTTAGAGTTTGTCCAAATAGTAATTACCATAATGGCGCCTCCGGTAAATAGAATCCATGAAGGCGTAACGATCTTTTCATTTAAGATTGCCATGTTAAAATCTGATGCGGCAACCCCCGAGGCAGTCCACGCCTGAAACGAAACTAATCCGGCTACGGATACACCCATAAAGTTTACGAGGTCGTTTCCCGCAAAGGCCATGGCTAATGAGAATGTGCCTAGCAAAACAACAATTTTTAGTGGATTGATTTTTTTCCACCACATTAAAACCTGAATGACTATAGACCAAAACACCACGGAGATAACCAGGATAAGCCAGGTGTTGTCACCAATCCACTTTATTTGATCGTTTGTAATGAATGAACTTCCCTTAGCGCCTTTGATTAGCAAGAAATAAACAATGGCAGCAATAGCAACCCCGCTAAATACTGCACCATATTTTTTTAGTGTCTTCTTAAGTTTAAAAGTAAAAATGATACGGGCAATGTGTTGCACAATTGAGCCCATAATAAAAGAGAGAAACACGGAAAGAAAAATGCCCCCAATGATGGTGATGGCACTTGAGTAATTTATAATCTCGCTCCAGGTTTCAAATCCCTGACCGCGATCAAATGAAATAAGTAATCCAGTTACTAAGGCAGCACCTAATAATTCAAATATTAATGATACGGTGGTTGAGGTGGGTAAACCCAGTGAGTTGAAAAAATCCAACAGAATAATGTCGGTAAGCATTACCGCTAAAAACACAATGATTATTTTATCGAATGTGAAAAAGGTTGGATTGAAAATTCCGTTGCGGGCAATCTCCATCATACCATTTGAAAAAAGTGCACCCGCTAAAATTCCAAGACTGGCAACTAATAAGATAACTCGAAAAGAGGCTACTTTGGATCCGATGGCGGAGTTGAGAAAATTAACCGCATCGTTACTTACCCCAACAATTAAGTCAACCACGGCCGCGGCCATTAAAATGACAATAAATATCACAAACAAATCCATGGCTAATCAGGCTCAGGTAAAATTGACCTCAAAAATACAGAACGAAAGCTAACCATGTAAGGAAAGCAGTATCTTTATGCGCTATGAAGGACTTTAAAAAGTATTTTCTAATTCCGGCTACGCCTGATCAGGTTTACCTGGCATTGACAACGGAGGCGACTATTCAATTGTGGACGGGCGATAAAGTGGAGATGGTGGCAGAACCTGGAACAGAATTTTCGCTGTGGGATGGCAGTATTGTGGGAAAAAATCTTGAATTCGAAAAAGATAAGCGAATTGTGCAGCAATGGTATTTTGGCGAGCAGGAGGAAGACTCAATTGTTACTATAAAACTTCATCCGCATGATGTTGGCACTTCCGTAGAACTTAGGCATACTAATATTCCCGATTCGGATTTTGATGATATTGTGGATGGCTGGACCAACGCCTACTTTGGATCGCTGCAGGATTTTTATGAGGGTGAACCAGGTGTGTGAAAGTGATATAAAAAAACAAGCAAGCCATTGAATGCCGGCTTGGGGTTATCTTTTATTTCTAAGGAAACATCTACTTCAAACTTAGTAATGCCGCGCAAGTTGGCGATGGAATGAAGTTTTGCACGCAGGCGTACTTCACTATTAACAAGCACTGGCTGATTGAATTTAAATTTTTCAATACCGTAGTTGATCATCATTTTAATGTTCCTGAATTCGGCAATCTGATCCCATAAATGGGGCACTAACGACAAGGTAAGGTAGCCGTGCGCAATCGTGCTTTTAAATTGAGTTTCGGCAGCGGCTCGCTTAGGATCAGTATGTATCCATTGATGATCCAGTGTGGCATCGGCAAACAAATTAATTTGTTCCTGAGAGATGGTCAGGTAATCGGAAACCCCAAGTTCCTTCCCTCTATAGGTCTCGAATTCTTCAAAACTACTGATGAGTAGAGCAGCCATGTGTTCGTATTTTTTTCTTAGCGATGCCGAATATAGTGAAATTCATTTATCAACAGTAGTTTGGTTTTTTGATGTATTAATAAAGTGATGATCGGAGCAAATACATTCTTAAATTTGGGGTTTAATGTGGCCACAATAGAATACCAAACGAGTATGCATTCGATCAAGCTTCGTTCAACGATAAAGGAACCCGTGCCGTTGGTAAAACCCGTAGTTGAGCCGGATGTGTTGTTGTCGATTGATCCCAATGTGCTGGAGGACGCGTATGTTTATGTTCATTGCTATTTTAAAAATGACATGAATGAAATGCTCATCCGTATTTGGCGCTCAACTTTTTTGATTGATCGCACCTCAGGAAGCAGAAGCGAATTAATACATGCTGAAAACATTTCGTTGGCGCCCCAATGGAGGATGATCCCCGGCAACACTACTTTTTCTTTTTTATTAATCTTTGCTGCGTTACCGAAAGATTGTAAAGTGTTCGATCTGCTGGAAGACATTCCGCAGTCAGGTGGATTTTTTATTTCTAACATCAGGCGCAACGAGTTGGATGTTTATCACGTGGATATTTTATAGCTTATTATAAAACACATAGGCATATAGTAACATTGGAGAAAATACCACTATGTATTCTATGCACCTCCCGATAGCTATCGGGAGTGTTTATTTTTTCAGTACTATCTTGCACGCAATGTCGTATCCGGTTCTTGAAATTCTTTCTCAGTTAAAGCAACAATTAGCCAGCAGAAAAACGGTGATCTTACAGGCGCCACCTGGTGCGGGTAAGAGTACAATCCTTCCGCTACAATTATTAAATGAACCCTGGCTGGCGAATAAAAAAATAATCATGCTTGAGCCAAGGCGTTTGGCTGCGAGGTCTGTGGCCATGCGCATGGCAAGTTTATTGGAGGAAGAAATTGGCGCAACGGTTGGCTATCGCGTGCGTTTTGAAAATGCTGTGAGTGCTAAAACGAGAATTGAAGTTGTGACCGAAGGCATTCTCACGCGCATGGTGCAGTCCGATAATTCATTAGAAGATGTTGGTCTTGTAATCTTTGATGAATTTCATGAGCGGAGTCTGCAAGCAGATCTTGCCTTAGCCTTATGCAATCAGGTGCAGCAAGTGTTGCGCGATGATCTCCGAATCTTAATTATGTCGGCAACATTAGATGGTGAAAAGATTTCAGCCACGTTGAATAATGCGCCCATACTTACCAGCTTAGGAAGACAGTTTCCAAATACCTTTAATTATTTTGCTAGTGACAAAAATGCAAGGCTTTCCGCGGAGACGGCACGAGTAAT
>Ga0209480_10000169_pt1 | contig 58067 bp, 55 predicted proteins | sample JI61114C2DNA_FD_187501 | JGI IMG/M metagenome (GOLD analysis project Ga0209480, IMG submission 187501) | Wastewater effluent complex algal communities from Wisconsin, to seasonally profile nutrient transformation and Carbon sequestration -... | ecosystem: Engineered > WWTP > Effluent > Algae...
GTTTATCTTCGTGAACACTGGATATGCAAAAAATCAGGTTCTCTGTGGTCGCCTTCTTACTTTGCTGGGAGTGTCGGCGGCGCGCCTCTATCAGTCCTTAAACAATATATTGAGCAACAGGATAGACTACTTTAATCGGCGTTCCGCCGATAGCCTTATATCCCCTACCTCAAGGAAGGGGCTTTACGGCTTCTTTGGTAAATAGAAAACAATCGGGGCATTGCTAGGGCGCGTACTGCTGCGGCTAACCTTTATAGCTACTGAGCGCATGGGCGTATCGAGCTTAAGATCACAGTCGGTCGGAATCCGCGTGAAACCTGCCAGTTTATTCGGCTCTTGATGCGTTAACCATTGATAGACCGCATGACGTGTATCGGTGCGTTGGAAATAGTTTACATGACTAACTTGATGGCCTTGGGTGTAAAACTCATAGCTGCTATTGCGCTTGGCTAAGCCTGCACGCATCGACTGCGTATCAACCACAAAATCATTATCTGTTCTACCAAAGACCACCCAGTCAGTAAAAATAATGGCTATACGTTTTAAAATACTGGCTTGATCTGTGTCAGTGTTACCGGTAATCGCGAGCACCTGAATTTTACTAGAGCGCGAAGCATTCGCCAGAAAAGCGCTTAAAGGTGAGTCTGGCAACATGGCTTCTAAGCCCGGAATAAAGCGCGGATCAATACGTTTAGCCGCAATTTCCAAAACTATGCGGCGGAAAGCATTCAAGATCGACGCGCTCACAGCGCCCACCACCGGAATAAAACCCGCTCCGAAACTGAGTAAGGACAGTAAGCCAGATAAGAACAGATCAATATTATCTGCCATTAAACGGGTGCCACCCGCTGGGCAAGCGACTCGTACATAACGATCAATCTGGAATTGCTTTGCTAGCAGGAGTGCATGTAATTCAGCGAGTTGCTGACGCTCTTGGGCAACAATGAGCTCACGAATTTTACGTTGCTCTTCGGATTCTAGTTTGCCATCACGGTTAACAGGGCGACGTTGATACTGCTCAATGAGGCCTAACTGAAAATTATCTAAGCACAGTAGATCACCGACTAAACCACCTCGAGAATGGGTGACTAGCGAGAAGCGGCAGCCTTTAGGTAAAGTTTTGGCTAATTGCAGCGCATTATCCAGCGGGCTTTCTGACAGGGTACGATGCTCAAAGCTATAAACACGCTGACTAAACGGGCGCGTTAAATGATCCCAGCTGATTTCCTGATTTTCACTGCGTAAGTCGCCAAAGCCACTAGCGGTATTAGAACCAGTACCATGAATAAAGATGAGAATCGGCTCATTATTTTTAGCCGCTGTAGTTAGCTCTTTATCTTCCGCATTTATACGGTCGTTGAGTTGAATCTGCTTGTCATTCCAGCGGTATAAGCCTGGCTCGCCTTCAAGCTTCGATTCAATCACAGCCATCAGTGCTTTCGCACCTATCCATGAAGCTTGCGCCTGAGCTAAATCTGCAAAACGCTGGCCTAGTTTATCTTCTAACCATTCGCTGGCTTGCTCTTCAGCAGCGCGAATAAAACTATCGCTGCTTAAAGTTAGTATCGAAAGTTTTGACCAAATCCAAGTTTCTAGGCCACGCGTTGGAGTATCACGCTCTTTGATAATACTCAGATCAATCGGGCCACCAGCTTGCAGAGCTTGGGGATACAAACGCTGCAATTCTGCTTGCAGCTTATCCGCGCGCATCATGACGATGCTGCCATCTTGAGCTTCTAGCACCATCAATTGCGCGCTAACAAACTCTTGCTTTAAATCGCTAGCTTCTGCAGAACGCCCCGTGTGGCTTAGGTCAAATACCTGATCTACTTGAAGAGCTGCTTCGCTCATGAAGACATTGCGGCCACTGCTACTGGCACGTGAATGGCTGGCTAAAGCACGCGGCAGGGCGAGGTTATGATTAAAGCGGGATGTACTGCGCTGGGCTTGGCTCGGAACCAGAAAGGCTATTTTGGTATCTTTAGTAGCTTCGTCATTGCTAGTGCTCATCACCACACCCCCTTATTCCTCGCAGTTCATAGCCTCAGTATAGCTGTTCTAAGCTGGTTTGAATGGGCTTAAGTGTGCTCAGAAAGTAAATACCAAAAGAAAACCTAAGTTTAGTACCCGCTGCTGATCTCTACCCCTATTCTCGGAAAAAGTCGCTTTTGTCCTGAAAACGATATGCACGAGTTGGAGTTTGGGAGCATGCTCTTAAGTATCTAACAGATAGATTAGGCATGTCAGCTCAAGGGTATATTGTAATGATTAATAATGATTATAGAAGTGGCTTCAACACTAGCTCACAATTACAAGCTGCAAGCTCTTTTCAACAAAAAACTACAACTACCGATAAGGGCAGTGCATTTTTGAATAGTGGTCTTGCGGATTCAAAAGAAGTCAGCAACGGAATTATGACCTTGGTGCAGCAATTACTGAATTTGCTGCAAAAAGGTGGTGGTACTAAACCCGAACGTCCAGCAACTTTAAAATTAACTGATGAGCAAGAAAATGGTTTAAAAAACCTCTTAGGCTTTGGCAATGAACCAGTCAGCTTGAAAGCTTTAGATAAGCAAGGCGACAAAGAGTTAAGTGCTGGTGATGTGGTCGTGGTTTATGGTGGGATTAGAGGCAGTGAAATCACACGCCACACTTTAACGCAGAGTGATATTGATCAGTTAAACGGCAATAGTTCTTTACCTAAAGAGCTCGTAGATAGTCGTGCTAAGTGGGAGAGCCTTACTGGTGGGGCAGATACTAGTGTGAAGTATATTGCACAGAATAGTTGCTTTTGCCCAGAGGATTATAATCGCCCAATGAATATTACTGAGCAGAATGGCAAGATTGTTGATGCTACTTATGTCGATACTGGCGAAGCAGTTCCTAGTTATATTCGTGACGGTTTGCTAACGATGGATGAGCGCTTTGATCAATTAGAAGAAGCCTATTTAAGTGGCTCTGATCGTATTGATGTCACTTATGATTCTAGTTTTGGTTACCCTAGCTCAGTCTATGTGGATCGTAGTTTCATGATTGCTGATGAAGAGCTTAGCTATAGCATTAAAGATTTGTCGGTAGCTTAGTCGTAAAGGCTGAGTAATTGGGTTAGTACTTGGTAAAAATACCAAATTTGATTTATTTAGTAGGAGATTTAACCCATGGTAGTAGTATCGCATCAGCCTGTGTTACAACCATTATCAGCATTAGCAAATCAAAACACGGCTACAGTGCAAAACAGTACTGCTAATAGTGTCAATCCTAATGCTACTACGATCGCGAATACGGCGAACTTAAGTAGCAGCTTATTCGATGGCTTGATTAGTAAATTTAAAGCACACAATACTTCAGTTCAGCAATCTGCAGCACCGGTTGCTCAACAGGTGACTAATTTAACACAGTTATTATCAGGGCAAGTTAGCCAAAATCCAAATTTGAATAATTCAAATCACTTAAACACTAATAGTGATTTAAGTACTAATGTTTCAATTAATAACTTAAATGCTAATTTGACTAAGTGGCAAAATTATTTAGATGACAATGACTATTCATTCACTTTAAAGGAAACGAGTGCTAATTCCACCGGTGTGGCAATTAATGTGAATGTTACGAATGGCCAAGTGAGCAGTGCTAGCTATGCCGACGGGTCAGCTGTCAGCGCGAATGTCTTGAGCACTATCCCGAGTATTGAAGAAATGTTTGCGGATATTCGCGAAGCTGCTGCTGCGGGTGAGCGCACTGATGCTTTATATAACCCCAATACAGGTCATCCTCAATTCGTTTTCTTTGGCAATACCAGCCAAGTTAGCTCTGACGATGTTAGCTACACCTTGAACAATGTGAGAGTCAACGCTTAAAGTTTCTCTGTTTAACCAAGTCACATTAAATCTTAAGGCTTCCTTATGAATGTGGCTTGGTCTTTTTAGCTAAGCACTCTAATTTACCTCGCTCCTGCTACGCTTTTGTCAATGACTCATGCAAAGTGATTTGGCTCTTGCAGACGCTTAAACCTCTCCCATTACTTGTTGGCATTACTGATAATGGTGCGATATGTAGAGGAGTAGTTATTGGAGGGGGTGCTTAGAAAAGCTCTCGTTGTAAAGGAATCGCCATCGTTTCAATTTTGGCAATTTCAGAGTGATGTCCCATTTGATAAATTTGATTTAAAAAATCGACTAAGGACAAACCTAATTCGTAAGCCATATTAGTAGGCACTGCATTACCAATCTGTTTATATTGAGAAGTTAAAGCACCTTTAAATTCCCAATCATCAGGAAAGGTTTGAATGCGTGCGTATTCACGTACTGTAAACGGTCTTGTTTCTTCAGGATGGCAACGTTCAGTCTGTTTTTGTGCAGGTGCACAAGTTAGTGTCAAACACGGTTCATCCCAATGCATACGTCGTGCCATACCTGTTTTTCCGCCGCCTAGGTAAAAGCTTTTTTGCATATAGGTTTTTTGTACATCTTCAGGCAAATCCCTCCAATAACCACCTTGCGGAACTAACTTCATAACTTCAATTTTTTTAGCAGGGTACTTTTGCCCATTTGATTCAGGAACGTCGCTTTTATAGAGATCTCCAGCCCTCAATGCATCTTTTAATGTATAAATTTTCTGATAGGGTCTAGGCCAATTGAATGCAGCGTAGTTTACTAAATCATTGCGAATACCGATTAGAATTAAGCGTTCACGCTTTTGAGGTACACGATAGAAAATAGCCTTGATCACATGAGGTACTAAAAGTGTATAGCCTAGTTCCTCAATGACCGAGCGGATGTTTTCTAATGTCCGACCTTCATCATGGGTCAATAAGCCTCTAACGTTTTCTGCCATGAAGATTTTGGGGTTTGATTCTTTAACAGCGCGGGCAAATTCAAAAAACAAAGTGCCACGAGCATCTTCAAAGCCCATTTTTTTCCCAGCGTAGCTAAACGCTTGGCAAGGAAAGCCACCCGTAACTATATCAATTTGATTATGGTAAGGCGTGAAGTCTAATTTGCTGATATCACCTTCTTGAACATTCCATTGTGGACGGTTAGCCCTTAAGGTCGCGCAGGCATGTTTATCAATTTCATTGAGCAGGACGGTATGAAGTCCTGCACGTTCTAAGCCAATCGCAAGACCACCAGCGCCAGCAAAAAGCTCGATGGTTTTGTAGCCTTGGAAGGGATTTATATCGGAGCGTTGGCGGTCATCGAAGATAAAGTGCAGTTCTTCAAATTGCTTAAGCTGATCTTTGTTGTAAAACCGGTAGTTATTCATAGGGTTACGGATTGAGCGCAACTTGCCGCTGTTATCCCAACGACGTAGCGTTTCCTTAGAAACACCTAACATATCCGCAACTTGAGCAATAGAAAGTAGGTGGTTCATTAAGCTGCCTTAATGGCATTGTTTATATCAAGACAGCCTGTTTCAATAATTGCATTGCCTAATACATAAATGACAGGTACAGCAATACTATTTCCAATTAACTTCATCCAACGACTGCGTGATTCAGGTAGTTTAAAGTCTTTTGGGAAGCCTTGAATTAGACAGGCTTCTTCCTTTGTTATTTTTCTAAATAACTTTGGTTCGAATATTTCTTTTAAAAAAATTTCTTTATAAGCATCTTCTGTTTCTGCATCAATGTTTTTTAAAGCGATGTAGTCATTAGTGTCACTTGCTACTAGAGTAGGAAAATTTTTGGATTTTGGAAGAAATATTCTATTAATTCCATTAATTCCAGTGCTTATTTTAGTGTAACGAAACTCATAACGCACTTCAGTGCATTTTAAAATATTTTTCTCAATAAGTTTTGATATTAAAAGCTCTATGGAAAGTCGATGTTTTTTTATCTCTTTGCATGATTTCAGTGCATCTAAAGTTATCAAGCCAAGCTTTTCATGTTTTAATATTTTTAACTCATTCTCACTGAAATGAGTATCTATGTGATTGTTTATACTATGCTGATACTCAACTTTCTTGAGTATTCCTATTTTTACAAGCTCTTCCAATTCATCAATATGAATAGAATCATCCAACATTTTAAGATGATGAATCGATAGAGGATTACCATCTAGCTTTCCATATAAGCGTTTTCGCCTATTTTTTAAAATTAATAAGCAAATATCTTTTTGTCGATTTGTAGTTTTAATCAAGTCCCATGAGTGTATAGTAGTCGGCCCGTTGCGTATATCATTAAATAAGAAAAAATCATTTTTACGATCTTTTTCAAAAAAAAATAAGTTAGGATCGTAATCTTCACTAAGTAAACTGAGTTGGTTAGTGGTAACTATAGGATTTTCAATTTTCTCTATTTTTTCTTGGATGATATCAGCTAATCTAGTATTGTTTATATTAGGAGGTGGTAAACGAAATTTTTTTAAATAGCCTTCTTGTTGAAAACCAATAATATAAACTCTGACTCTATCTTGAGGTGCTCCATAGTCAGAAGCATTTATAAGTAGAGTTTTTGAGTGGTATCCTGCATCATTTATACGTTTTAAAATATAGGATAAGGCATTCTTATTCCTTGGGTCAGCAAGCCCTTTTACATTCTCAAAGATAAAAGCTTTAGGGCGTGATTGGTTGAGTAGAAATATTGTATCATTCCATAATTGTCCACGATCATCATCAAAACCTAGGTTTTTACCAGCAATCGACCAACTCTGACATGGGACACCTGCTGTAAGAATATCATGATAGGGTAGATTTTTTATTTTAGTAATATCACCTAGATTTAGTGTTGGTGTTTCAGAGAAGTTCGCGCAGTATGTATTGATAGCATCAGTATTAACCTCACTAAAGTTTATGCATTCTCCTCCTAGTTTATTAAAAGCTAATCTAAATCCACCGATTCCTGAAAATAGATCAATAAAAGTGAAGGTATTTTTTTTTGGTTGCATTTTATCTTCATTCTCTACTATTTTAATAAGTAACTATTTCCATCGGATGGTGATTCTATTCCAAGAAATTCCCGATAAATCCTTTCTTTAAATTCTTTTCCTAGAAAATTTATTTCGGCAATAAAATTCGCATAGGTTCCGTGACCTCCAATAAAGTCCCAAAACTCATTACCTATCAATACACAGGGATCATTATGCATGTCAAACCAGCGCATGGGAAAAGACCACTGGTAATCTTTTTTGTTGAAACCATAGGGATTATAAGGTAAAGCATAATAAGCTCCCTTAATTGGGGTATCATACATAGCAAGTAATTTGAAGATTTTTTCCTTACTAACTTTTGTTTGGTCGCTATTAGGTAAAGGGCCTTTTAGCTCAAATGCAAATTGCTCACCTGTTGTAGGATTGCGTATATAGATATCACTAACGACTGATGTTGGAATAGGCTCACCACGGCCTTCTTTGATATATGCTAGCTCTTCTTGCCAGTTAGGCTGTTTCCTCGTCCCACCTTTGGGTGTATGTTCTAGTGCATTTAAAACCTCTTGAATACGTCTTAAACTTTCATGGCCTATGTTTCCCGTAATTGAGTGGCCTATTAAACACTCGCCATGTGTTTCTATTGCCACTACTTGTGCAAGTTTTTCCCAAACGCCACCAAATGGAGTCACAAACCGCCGTTCAAAGTGTGAGCCTTTGAAAATTTCATCAGGTACAAGGGCAGCATATAGAGGTTTATGTGAATGATGCTTTTCTTTGATAAATGGATCCTTGATTAGGACATTATCCATGACACGTTCCATCATAGTTTTGATGACGGTTTGGATAGCTATTGCAACTTCGTTAGTGTTATCCATAGGAATCAAAATAATCCTCAGCAACCTTATACAAGGTTACTGTATCATAATTTTATTCATCTAGCATTTCTGACACCAAAACCACCACCAACTCCTTAGGTCCATGCACCCCATACGCTAATACCTGCGCAATATCCGCCGAGCGTGAAGGCCCTGAAATCAACAGCGCATTCGTGGGCAAACCCTGCTCTAACCAGCCTTGAGTGTTAACCGCTTCGGCAAAGGTACTAAACAGTTGCTCAGTATCCAAAATCGCAATATGAATCGGTGGCACAAGTGACAAAGTGCGCGGCTCATCGGGGTTTGACCAGAGGATTAAGGTCCCTGTTTCAGCAACTCCGCCCAAAGTCGAGGTTAAGCCCGCATCGACGTCGTAAAACAATTCCTCTTTCCAGTTTTCAATGCTGTGCTCGTAATGTTTTAGTGTGGGGAAGCGTTCTGTGTTTTGGCTAATCGCTTGTCCCCATTCGGTGTGGGCGGAGAGGAGCAGATTGTTTAGACCTTTGGCTTGGCAAATCTCGGCCACGGTGTCTAGCCAATGCTCACGATCTGAGTGATACACTTCGGCACGCACCATTTGCATGCGTTCGGTGAAGCGGCGAATGCGCTCCGCCTTGTCCCAAGCAAATACACTCAAAGACTCGCGTTGGCTCAGATCGACGGTAGGACGTTCCACCGCATTGAGGCGCTGAAAAATAGCGGCGCGGGCATTACTCATGATCGACTCCTAGCGCTTTGAGTTGTTGGTGCAAGGTTTTATCAGCCAATTTAGGGGCGCTGCGCACCCGCGTCCATGCGCCGACTTTATTCGGGACTAAACCGCGTAACTGGGTGGCAATATTACCGCCGAGGTTATACACACTCGGACGCGCTGCCGACCACGCCCAGCCTTGCCAAATGGCGGCTTCCAGCGGTTTGCGTTTGCTACCTGCATCGCGAGTATTGGTATGTTCAGTGTCTTTGCGTACGCTGTCATAACGCAAGCGATTGATAATATCGGGAATCGGAATGCGCACGGGGCAGACTTCGCCGCAGGCACCACATAAACTGGAAGCTTGAATCAGTTCGCCATGTACTTTTAAGCCTTCCTTTTGTGGCTCTAAAATCGTGCCAATCGGCCCTGGATACACCGTGCCATAACTATGCCCGCCAATGCGCACATACACCGGACAATGGTTGATGCAAGCACCACAACGGATGCAACGCAAGGTCGCTAATAGCTCAGGGTCGGAATAAATAGTCGAGCGCCCATTGTCCAGTAGCACCAAATGCACCTCGGTCGGGCCATCCTTTTCATCGGCTTTACGCGGGCCTGAGATCATATTGAAGTAAGTAGTAATCGGTTGACCCGTGGCGGAGCGTGGCAAAATGCTCAGCAGTGGCGGAATATCGCTGAGTTTCTCCACCACTTTTTCAATACCCGTCACGGCAATATGCACGGGTGGTATGGTGGTCGACATGCGCCCATTGCCTTCATTTTCCACCAAACACAGCGTTCCGGTTTCGGCGACCGCAAAGTTCACGCCAGACAAACCCACCGGTGCAGCATAGAATTTATCACGCAAAATCCGCCGTGCCGAAGCGGTCAATTCATCGACATCATCGGTGTAGGGAATGTCGGGAAACTTGTCATGGAACAGTTGTGAAATCTGCTCTTTGCTCTTGTGAATCGCGGGCATAATGATATGCGATGGGGTTTCGCCATCCAGTTGGATAATGAATTCGCCGAGATCGGACTCCAACGCCTCAATTCCGCGCTCCTCCAGAAAATGATTTAAACCCATCTCCTCCGACACCATCGACTTGCCTTTAATAATCGACTTAGCATTATGTTTTTGCATAATGCCCAGCACGATTTGATTAGCTTCGTCGGTGGTTTCCGCCCAATGTACTTGTATGCCATTTTTAGTCAAATTGGTTTCCAGTTGTTCTAACAATTCTGGCAATTTGCTCAAAGCATTGGCGCGAATCGCTTGAGCTTGGTGGCGTAAGGCTTGCAAGGCGGCATCATCAGGAAACTGATGGCGCCGATTGGTCATGAGCGTGTCCATCGCTTTGCGGAAATGGGCACGAACTTCGGTTTTGCCGAGGGCTTTTTCTACGTCAATGCGGAATTCAGTGGTCATGGTTTCATCTCCTGAGAAGAAGCTTGAGTTCGCTCCCATAAAAACTCCGCAATATGCTGAGCTTTCGGAGCGGTTTTACCTTCATGTTCAGCTTGATAAGCAAACGCACCGCTAATATTCAGCAAGCAGCCACAGTCTTGGCTAATCAATTGTGTCGCTCCGGTGGCACGAATATGCATCGTTTTGTCCGCGACCATCGCCGCTGAAATCTCTGGCTGTTTGATAGCAAACGTACCCCCAAAGCCACAGCATTCCGCTTTATAGGCTTGTTCTTTGACCTGCACCTGAGCCAGTTGCCCCAGCAACTGTTCAATCTTATCTGCCACGCCCATTTCGCGCCGCGCCGAACAAGAAGTGTGTACTGCAACCTCCACTAATTCGCCCAAATCGGTTAAATCCACCTGCAAGACATCCACTAAAAACTCGGTCAATTCATATACCCGATTGGCGACATTCAAGGCTTCAGCTTCATCCGCTTCACCTTTGAATAGTGCAGGGTAATGGGTTTTCATCATCCCCGCGCAGGAGCCAGACGGAATCACAATCGGAATATTTTTCGGGAATAGTTTAATCTGCGTACGCGCGACTTTGCGGGCTTCATCGCGATAACCTGAATTCCATGCAGGCTGCCCGCAACAGGTTTGCGCTTGTGGGTAGATTACTTTAATGCCTTCGCGCTGCAATAATTGCACGGCGGATACGCCTGCTTGGGGGTAGATGAGGTCGATTAGGCAGGTGCCGAAGAAGTAGATGGTGTCGGGGCGCGTGGTTTGGCTCATGGGCTAATGCTCTCACTCCTAGCTAGCGGGTTTCACTGAATCAGTTTTGGTGCGATCAACTATTGGTATTACCAGTTTACTGTAAAATAGAAAACGAATTTTTACAAGAGTTTATAGGATAAATCAGCACTTTTGAGGAGCTTTGCAGCTTTATAGCTTATTGAATTTTATCTTGGTAAGACCAATTTTAAAAACCTGACTACTGCATCTAATTGAGTTGCCTAATCCTATCCTGTATCGTGTTTTGCCTGAACGATTCAGCAGGAGAGCAGGTTAGTGAGCTATGTGGTTGCCATCGGTGGAGCTAATCTCGATATTACGGCTCAAGCCACGGGCGTAGGGCTAGCCCACGATTCTAATCCGGGCATCATCAGCACCAGCTTTGGTGGTGTTGCACGCAATATTGCCGAAAACCTTGCACGACTCAATTTAGATTGCCATCTCATCAGTGCGGTGGGCGCGGATGCGAATGGGCTGGCTTTATTGCGGCATACCGAACAGCTTGGCGTGAATGTCGCTGAGGTTTTGCAAGTCGCTGATGCGCGTACTGGCATGTATGTCTCGGTCAATGATGCGCAGGGTGATTTGAGCATCGCGGTCAATGATATGGCGGTTTTAGAGCAGTTAACCGCTACCTACCTCACCGAAAAACAGACTTTGCTAGCGCAAGCCGCTTTGATTGTCGCGGACACCAATCTCGCCCAAGACTGCTTAGCTGGCTTATTTCAACAAGCTGGGCAGGTTCCGATTTTTGTTGATCCTGTTTCGATGCAGAAAGCGCTGAAAATTCGCTCTCACTTAGCCAAAATCCATACACTCAAACCGAATCGTTTAGAAGCTGAGTATCTATCGGGTTTGTCGCTGGCAGATGAAGCAGCCGCACCCGCCGTAGCAGAGTGGTTTTTACAGCAAGGCGTGACTAATATTGTGTTGAGTCTGGGTGAACGCGGTTTGTATTGCGCTAATCGACAGGAGCAAGGCTGGGTAAAGCCGCTACAAGTCGCTGTCTGCAATACCTCCGGCGCGGGTGATGCCTTAATGTCGGGGCTGGTTTACGGCTATTTAAGCGGCTATTCTTTACTGCAATCGGCATGTTTTGCCCAAGCTTGCGCGGCGTTAACCGTCGGTGTCGCACAAGCGAATTGCGAGGCTCTGTCGGTCCCTGCTGTCATGCAAATGATGGATGCTCTTGAAGTGAATCATTGATTAGGATTGTTATGAACTACCTTGATATTCATCCCGAAGTTGCCACCGCTTTGGCCGCTAATCAGCCGGTGGTCGCGCTGGAATCCACCATTATTTCGCACGGCATGCCCTATCCGCAAAACGTCGAAACCGCGCTCAAAGTCGAACAAGAAGTGAGAAAGCACGGCGCTATCCCTGCCACCATCGCGATTATCAATGGGCGTCTCAAAGCAGGCTTAAGTACTGATGATATCGAGCAACTCGGCAAAGGTGGTCACAGCATTACCAAAGTGAGTCGGCGCGATTTACCGTTTATGGTTGCCCAAGGCAAAACCGGCGCGACCACGGTGGCCTCCACCATGATTATTGCGGCAATGGCGGGGATTCGCGTGTTTGCGACGGGTGGGATTGGTGGGGTACATCGCGGCGCTGAAACTTCGTTTGATGTATCGGCAGATTTGCAGGAATTAGCGCAAACGCCAGTGGCGGTGGTGTGTGCAGGTGCGAAATCGATTCTGGATTTGGGGCTAACCCTCGAATATCTTGAAACTCACGGTGTACCTGTGATTGGTTATCAAACCGCACAGTTACCAGCTTTTTTCACACGCGGTAGCCAGTTTAACGTGGATTATCGCTTGGACGATGCGGCGAGTATTGCTCAAGTGATGCGGGCCAAATGGGCAATGGATTTGAAAGGTGGTATGGTGATCGCCAACCCCATTCCCGAGCAATATGCCATGCCGAATGAGATAATTGATGCTGCGATTGAACAGGCATTGTCTGAAGCAACGGCACAAAATATCAGCGGCAAGCAAGCTACCCCTTTTTTGTTGGCGCGTGTGTGTGAACTCACAGGTGGCAATAGTTTGGCCTCGAATATTCAATTGGTGCTGAATAATGCAAGGCTCGCGAGTGCGATTGCTAAGGAATATTGCGATTTAGAACGCTAAGCTTCCGGCCAAGGTCTTAGCGCATCCGCTGCAATCCATGCTTTCACCCATTCGGGTAATTCAGGTTGCCAGTCTTGTTTATTCATTATTGTTAAAATCGTTTGGGTGGGGACTATTTTGCCCTTATCCACGACAGCGGTACGAATCAAGCCTGCCGAATGCCAAACCTCGCCAATTTGATGGGTTTGCAAAAAATAAAACCATTTCTCGTCATGCCCGATCACGCGCGTATGCTGTTCATAACGCTGGAAGGGCTTGAGGCGTTTGCGATAGCGCATACTGCTGCCTGCCACGACAAAGCCCCATTTATTGCGCTTCACTTCCTTCCACAATCCGGTGCGCACTGCAAACACAAAGCGCCCAATATCAAACAAGGTCAAATGTCGGCCATTATTCATCTCTAGAAAAATGTCGCAGTCGCCGAACAAGCTCACGCGCATTGGCAGAATACAATCTTCGTCAATAGTCAAAGCTGGGGCATGCTTGGCTTTTTGAACGTGGTACCATAATCTGAAAACAGGGAACATAACTTAGCCTTCTCAATTTAACGCGACAAATGCCGCAACGAACGCACTTTTCGCGCTTCATCCGCATCAATTTCTTTCAACGAATCTTCCACAAACACTAAATGGTGCTCTGCCGCTTTACGAGCGCGTTCGGGATCACTGGCTAAGACCGCTTCCATGAGTTCGCGATGTTGCTGGCTCAAGGGTTCAAACACGCGGGGTTGGGTATACAACTTATCCAGATTGTGCGAGATGCTATTTTGTAGCAGTTCAAACAGGTTACGCATAATGTGTAGAGACACTAGATTGTGCGAGGCTTCGACAATGGAGAGGTGAAAGGCAGCATCGGCTTTGGCTTCATCCATAGGATCACCACTGCCATGCTGGGCAATCATGGTTTCAAAACGTTCTTTGATTTGGCCTTTATCCTCATCGGTAGCACGTAACGCCGCATACCACGCCGCATTACCTTCAATGACATGGCGAACTTCTAACACATCAAAACGGTATTCGGGGTTTTCGCGGAACAGGCTCACCAGTTGTTCGGCTTGCCCGATTTGAGTGGCGTCTTGGATGTACGTGCCGCCGCCCGCGCGACTGATGAGTAAGCCTTTACTGATGAGTTTCTGAATCGCTTCGCGCAACGAGGGGCGTGATACATCGAGTTGCTCGGCGAGTTGGCGTTCGGCAGGGAGGCGATCACCCGCTTTTAAGCCTTGCGTGGCAATCATGGTTTCGAGTTGTTCAGCGATTTGATCAGAAAGGCGGATTTTCTTCATGTACTCTGGTCTTACCAATTTTGATAAGACCAGAGTGTAGGGGCTTTTAGCTAGCCAATCAAGGAATCATCCACGGGAAGACATACGCTTGTAAGGTGGTGATAATGCCGACGAAGGTGGCAAAAATGAGGCTGTGCTTGAGCGTGAAGCGGAATAGATCAGCTTCTTTACCCACCAAACCGACCGCCGCACACGCGACCGCAATGGATTGTGGGGAGATCATTTTGCCTGTGACCCCCCCTGTGGTATTGGCGGCAACCAAGAGGGTATCCGATACGCCAATTTGCTGCGCGGTAGTCGCTTGTAAGCTACAGAACAGCGCATTAGAGGAGGTATCAGAACCTGTCAGGAATACCCCTAACCAACCCAAGAACGGCGAGAAGAAGGTAAACATAGCACCTGTACCCGCCAGTAATAAAGCTAACGTGGCGGACAAACCAGAGTAATTGGCGACGAAGGCAAAGGCTAACACCATACCGATAGAGTAGATCGGGCGTTTGAGTTCGCTCACGGTTTCAAAGAAAGTTTTGACGGCCTCAACCGGACGCATTTTCAATACGAACACCGTAATAATCGCTGCCAGCAGAATCGCTGTACCTGTGGCGGAGAACCAGTCGAATTTGTAAACCGCATCATAAGGTTTAGCTTCTGCCACAATCGGCGGCATTTTCGTGACTAATTTATCTAAATAAGGCACGGACACTTTAAACACCCAGCTCTCCAATAAACCGTCTTTACCGAACATAGCTTTGAAGGGTTTTAAGCTCCAAATCGTAACCATGATGGTTAAAATCATGAACGGCGACCATGCTTTAATGATTGCGTGTGGGCTGTAGTGTTGGGTTTGAGTGGTGGGGACTTTAGCCAGTTCTTGGCCTTCAAAGCGGAAAATGCGTTTTGGTTTCCATTTTTTCAGGAACAGGGTTAAGCACACTAAGCTCACTAGGGCCGAGGTAATATCCGGCAATTCTGGGCCAATGTAATTAGCCGTGAAGAACTGAGTAACCGCAAACGACACACCCGCTACCAAGACCGCTGGGTAGGTTTCTTTAATTCCGCGCCAACCATCCATAATCGCAATTAACCAAAACGGCACAATAATCGACAACAACGGTAATTGACGCCCTGCCATTTGCCCAATCTCGAACGGATCAATCCCTGTGACCTGACCCGCAACTGTAATCGGAATCCCCATTGCACCGAAAGCCACCGGAGCAGTATTCGCAATCAAGCATAAACCTGCCGCGTATAAAGGATTGAAGCCTAAACCGACTAATAAAGCCGCAGTAATCGCCACCGGAGCGCCAAAGCCTGCCGCACCCTCTAAGAACGCGCCGAAGGAGAAGCCTACTAATAACATTTGTAAGCGTTGGTCTTCGGTAATGGAAAGGATGGAGCTACGAATAATATCGAATTGCCCGGTTTTGACCGTTATTTTATATAAAAAGACGGCGGTAATAATGATCCACGCGATGGGCCACAGACCATAAAAGAACCCATACACGGCGGATGCCAAAGCCATTGAGACAGGCATTTTATAGAGCAGGATGGCGACTAAGAGCGCGAGTGCAACGGTAATCGTGCCCGCGATATGGCCTTTCATGCGAAAGACCGCGAGCGCGACGAAGAAAAAAGCGATAGGGATTAAAGCAATCAGGGCGGATAGCCATAAGTTGCCTAAGGGATCATACACTTGTGCCCAAGTTTGCATGCGACTCCTCCTAGAGCGGTGCTACTGTGGTGGTAAGGGGGCGGTAGTTTTAGGTAATTGGTAATACCAATTTACCAAAACGAGACGGATAATAAAGATATTTGCGCTAGATAGCAACAATTCGATTGCTTAATTCGCAAATTTAGCTAAAATTGGTCTTACCAAAAATCAAGACCATCGTTAGAGATCTATTTTATGAGCGCTGCCCATCAAGCCTTTTGCCAAGACCTAAAACAATCTCTGCCAGCCGAACGCATTTTGACCGATGATTTCCATCGCCTCACTTATGGCACGGATGCCAGTTTTTACCGCTTAATTCCCGAAGTGGTGGTCAAGGTTAAAGACGAGGATGAGTTGCAACTGGTGTTACGCTTGGCGCGTCAGCATCAAGTGTCAGTGACCTTCCGTGCGGCAGGGACGAGTTTGTCGGGGCAGGCTGTGACCGATTCGGTATTGGTGGTGTTGGAGATCAATAGCTGGCGCGAGTTTAAGGTCTTGAATGAAGGGGCGGAAATCACCTTGCAGCCCGGCATTATTGGCTCACAGGCGAATCAATACCTCATGCCATTTGGACGCAAAATCGGCCCTGACCCTGCCACAATTAATACCTGCAAAATTGGTGGGATTGCGGCGAATAACTCGTCCGGTATGTGTTGCGGGACGGCGCAAAATAGCTATCACACCTTAAGCGGAATGCGGGTGATTTTAGCCAATGGCGCGGTGATTGATACGCGCACCGACGCAGGTCGGCAAACTGCCTTAAATACCCAACAACCGCTGCTGAAAGAGTTAAGCAAACTCGCTGCCGAAGTCCAAGCCAATACCGAGCTCAGCGCCAAAATTCGCCATAAGTATCGGCTGAAAAATACCACAGGCTATAGCATTAACTCTTTGGTCGATTATAGCGACCCACTCGATATTCTTACTCATCTGATGATTGGCTCGGAAGGCACGCTCGGTTTTATCTCGGCGGTGCAATATCACACCGTGCCCGATTACCCGAATAAAGCGACTTCGCTGGTATTTTTCCCGCATGTGGAAGCTGCGTGTTTGGCGGTGACGGCACTCAAACCTGCACCTGTCGATGCGGTCGAGTTGATTGATGGGGCGGGCTTGCGTTCGGTGCAAGGCAAAGCGGGGATGCCCAGTATTTTAGCGGAATTGGATTTGGATGCCGCAGCGCTATTGATTGATGTACGTGCGCCGAATCAAGCGGAATTAGTCGCGAAAATTGAAGCAGTACAAGCGATTTTAGCGCAGCAACAGTTACTAAAACCTGCCGAATTTACTCAAGACCCTGTGCAATACGCGCAATTCTGGGGGGTGCGTAAAGGTTTATTCCCTGCGGTCGGTGCAGTGCGCCCCGTAGGAACCACGGTGATTATTGAGGACGTGGCCTTCCCGATTGAACAATTAGCGGCAGGGGTGCGCGATTTACAGACGATTTTCGCCAAGTATCATTATGACGAAGCGCTAATTTTTGGGCATGCGCTGGAAGGCAATTTGCACTTTGTCTTCACTCAAGATTTCAGCACACAGGCCGAAGTAGATCGTTATGCGGGCTTTATGGAAGATGTCGCGCAACTCGTTGCGGTGAAATACGGCGGCTCACTCAAAGCAGAACATGGCACAGGGCGCAATATGGCGCCATTTGTGGAGTTGGAATGGGGGCGCGATGCCTACCAAATCATGTGGAAAATCAAGCGCCTGCTCGACCCACAAAATCTGCTCAATCCGGGCGTGGTGTTAAACGAAGATTATGCGGTGCACCTGAAAAACCTCAAACCCATGCCCGCCACTCATGAGCTAGTCGACCGTTGTATTGAATGCGGTTTTTGTGAGCCGGTTTGCCCCTCACGTAATCTCACTCTCACTCCGCGCCAACGGATTGTGGCATGGCGTGAGCATGCACGTTTGCAAGCGGCAGGTGAGACCGCCGCCCTGAAAACTTGGGATAAAGTGTTTGATTATGAAGGCTTAGAGACCTGTGCGATTGATGGGCTGTGTGCCACACGCTGTCCGGTGAATATTAATACGGGTGAGCTAGTGCGGGCGCTGAAAACTGAGCAACATGGCGAGCGTGCCAAAAAAGTGGGCGCGTATGCCCAAACGCATATTGCACCGATTACTAAAATGACACGCTTTGGTTTGAATGCTGCTGCCTTTAAAGGCAAGGTGTTGGGTAATCAGAATTTCACGCGCATTACTCAAGGTTTTAGCAAACTCACTGGTGACCGCTCGCCGATTTGGCACGATGCCTTACCGCGTGGCGCTAAAGCTGAAGTCCCACAATCCCAAGGCAGCAATGGCAAAGCCGTGTATTTCACCGCTTGCGTCACACGCTCCATGGGGACTGCGGTGAGTGACAGCGAAACACGGGATTTGCCGCAAGTGATGCAAAGCCTGATGCAAAAAGCAGGTTTTGCAATCATTACACCTAAAGGGGTAAGCGGTTTATGCTGCGGCTTGCCTTTTGCCAGCCAAGGCTTGCCGGATAGCGCCAATGCTGCTACCCGTGACTTAGAAGCAGCGCTGTGGGAAGCCAGCGAACAGGGTAAATACCCGATTGTCTGCGACACCAGCCCCTGTACTTTGCGTTTAATTGAGCGCTTAGAAAAGCCGCTGAAAGTGTATGAAACAGCAGGTTTTATTAAAGAATTCCTCGTGCCACATTTAACCATTACCCCACAAGCCGAACCGATTGCCCTGCATATCACTTGCAGCGCCCGCAAAATGGGTTTGGATAAAACCTTGCGCGACTTAGTAAAACTCTGTGCCCCGCAAGTGATTGAACCGGAAGAAGAAGGTTGCTGCGGATTCGGCGGCGATAAAGGCTTTGTCACACCGGAATTAAATGCAGCGGCTTTAGCACGTTTGCAACAGCAATTGCCAGAAGGCTGTCATGAAGGGGTGAGTAATAGCCGGACATGTGAGATTGGTTTGACGCTGCATAGTGGAAGACAGTATCGGTCGGTGGCTTATTTGGTGGAGCGGTGTGTGGGGTAGGAGTGTTGGTTGTTAGAACCTACTATCGTCTGTTTGATATGGGTGATAGTAGGTTTTAATTAAGAGATGTGTGCCTAATGTCAGAGTTGACAGACGTTGTAGGAGAATTTAGAAATCGTGTTCTGTTACCGTGTCTGCCATCTATACACTAGTTAGATTTTTTCAATTTTGGTTAAGAACCACTGTAAGTAACTACGAAACGACTCTCTATGAAGTTGGCCGTTTTCGATTAGCATAATATGACCTAAATCGTAGTCATCTGAGTTTGGAAGTAGAGCTGTATTTGCTGGAACATTTAAGACTCCAATGTATATGCCAAGAATGCCAACAAACATTCCGATACTAGAATCGTGTAAAGTTAGCCCGATAATTGAGCCTGTTTTATGAAACTCACAGACTGCCCTGAAAGTTTGTAAGGTTTCATTATTGTCCGAAGAAAAGCGATCATCTACTTTTGTAGATAATTTAAGTTTAGTCATCTCTTCAAAAGAGCTATTCATTATTATTCTTGCTTCTTCATGATTAACATGGTTTCTGAATAAGTCACCATAGCAATAATAACCAGAGGATAAAAATACCTTAGCAGCGAATCTTAGCTCTATTGATCTCTTAAATATTAATTGCGATTCAATTGAAATTTTACCAAATAATGGTTTTTTTGATATTGGACACCATATACCAGTTCCATTTTTGTGATCAAAGGTTATCTGTATAGGTTTGTTCGTGTCTTTATTTGTTGCTCTTTTAAATTTTAATATGGGCACTTTATTACTATGGCCTCTAACATCTAAGCGAGCTCTTTTGCCCAAAATCCAAAAATCGTTCGCTAGCGCACCATCAATTTTTGATCCAGATTTACTATTAAAATCTTTTTGAACAGGTATCTCAAAACCATCGGTTCCTCCAAGTGATAAAGGAATAATGTGCTCACTATTTGTTTCATCCTCTAATAAATCTTTATCTGTATACGGGCAGTATGGCATGTAAAATTTTGACTCTAACTGAGTATTATATGAAAAATAGCTTTAAGGGCATTGGCAGAGTAAATACAATGAAATGAGGAGTTATCTTAACAAGATTTAGGGTATTAAGTATATTTTCAACGAATCACTCTAACCACAACCTTACTTGGCACATCCTTCCAAACCTTATCCGCAGTCATCACAGGCAAATTTTGCACTAAACCCAAAGCTAAACAAGCACGATCTCCTAGCGATAAACCAAACGCTTTACTTAACGGGCGCAACTCGGCATTCACTTGTGCTTGCTGTTCATCTTGAGCAACAAACGTGAGTTCAAGGTTTTGAATGGCGCTAATGACAGCCTCAAGTGGCATGCCTTTATCGACTAACTTACTCGCCAGCTCCGCATAATTCACGCTGCTAATGACACCTAAATTGCCTTCCAAAATAGGTGCAACGTGTTCAGCACCTTTCTCATCGAACAAGTAGGCCAAAATCGCTGAGGTATCTAAAACTACTTTACTCATATTTAGCCGCCTCACGTCGTTCAGCAATCAGCTCGTCGACGATAGAGGTAGCTGGCTTAATATACTGTTGTACCAACCGCTTAGCTTTTTGTAAGCGCATCTTGTGGGTCATTAAGCGCAATTCAGCACTGTCCTCAATCCACTCCAAAAGGATTTCATCACCCACTTCAATGCCTAATTTCTGGCGTATTTCCAGCGGTAAGACGATACGCCCACCCTGTGAGACATTAGCAGTCAAAATAGTCATAATAATTGCCATTAAGTATGAAGTTAGGCTAATTTTAGCTGAAATGAGTGAAAATGCCATTTTTAAAATAAAATGTCACTAGATGGATTTTAAAGTCATCTTATTAGCGAAAAGGCTTTTATGCCATTGTAGTGTACACTGTGGCTCGGACTGGCTTGCCATCAACCCAACAAATTCTCCGGCAATGCCTGAAAACTTGGAATCCCCGCATAAGGCTCATGCCAAGTTGCTTTTGATTCCACATTTACATGCGCCAGCGGTTTAATCTCTATCGGTGTGTCAATAGTGGAGGCTGAAACACTCAGATATAGCGATTTATCCGGTGCATAGTTCATCAGTCTTGTTCCACAGTTCGCGCAAAACGCCCGAATCCCACCAATTTCGTTCTGATGCTCGATTAAGCTGTCTTGTCCCTTGATGATATTTAGCGTGTCGCCTTTGGCAAGGGCTACCGTTACATAATCCGCACCATGCGCTTTGCGGCAATAGGAGCAGTGGCAATTGAAGACCTTATCGGGAATGAGTTCGACTTCATATTCGATTTGCCCACATAAGCAGCTACCTTGAATCATATCAGTCTCCTTTTGGGATAAATTTCACAGCAAGTTGCGGTGGTGTTGAGCCCGTCAATGGCGCATTCTAAAGCACTCTACTAAATTCACTGATAGCAGTTTTAGTGAAGTTTGGCAAATCAAGCTAGCCTTAAATTATTGTTACTCAGCGAAGTGGGCGTTGATTAAATGTAAACAAGGAGAGCGATTGATTTAGTCAGCCAAGTTTTTAAAATTTCTAGGCTCTTGTTATCCGCCTCTGTCCAAAAACTAGCTAAATGCTTTAACATGCAGGCATGAAAAATATAAGTAAGTCACTTTTTTTGAGGGTTTGGATCGGGGTTATCTGCATAGTGTTGATCACAGCATGTAGTCGTTTGCCCCATCCCAAAATACCTGAATTCCAAGCGGGCAATGTAACCGCTGTGCCGATGCAGTTGCTGCACACGGGCGATTTAGGGGGCTTGCCTGCGGTTCCCGTGATGATTGCTGGCCGCAAAACTTGGTGGCTAGTCGATACGGGCTCTTCGCATAATTTAGTATCTCCACAACTCGCACGCGCTTTGCGCCTACCCACAGCGGCTAAGAGTGAGGTTTCGACCATTGCGGGCAAGCGCCTAACAGGTTATTACCGCTTGCCGCTGATGCAAATCGGCGCTGTCGAGCTAGAAAATCAAAGCGCCGCCGCCGTCGATTTGGGTTTAGTCTCTGCAGCAGATGATTTAGTGGTTGATGGTGTGCTGGGCATGCCAGCCTTGAATCGCTTGATCGTGTCCTTAGATTTTGGGCAACATAAGGCAATCTTTTCTCAATATGTACCGAATTATCAGCAGCCCCATAGCGTCATTCCTTTCCGCTTATTAGGTGGCGTTCCGATTGCTTCTTTGAGTGTTTTAGGGGGACGCACGGGTGAGTTTATTTTGGATACCGGTAATGCCGGTGGTTTGGTGATGTTTCCAAGCTATGCACGCCGTGATTATCGTCAGCGTTCAATGGCTTTTATCGAAATTGAGGATTTAGGCGGGCGTGTACCAACAGGTTTAGCTTTATTGCCGCATTTGAATATTGGAAGTTGGCATACTCAGCGTGTACCTGTTTCTTTACCGATGCGCACACAAGGCTTTCAGCGTTTAGATGGCAGCATTGGTAATGCGATTTTTACGGGGCAAACCCTGACTTTTGATTTCCCCAGCCAGCATTTGCTACTGAGCGCCAGCCAAGATTCGGACTCTTTGCCCGGCCAGTTTGGTTTTTTACTCGCGGCTAATAACCAAGTAGAAGTGGTACTGCCTAACAGCCCAGCTGCTCGGATGGGGATTCAAGTCGGTGATAGTATTCTTACGGTCAATGGCCAAAATACTCGCGAGGCCAGCTCGCATCGCATTTGGCAGGTATTAGATGGCCAAATACGTGCGGAGATGACGCTTGCTCGCGCAGGAACTATTTATAGCGCGAGACTAGAGCGCGCTTACTTCCTGCCACCTTTCTAAGTGTAAGGCTTACTTAGGTCGCACCTGCTAAGTCAGAGGGTGATGTATCGTTAGTTTCTGTTTTGCTTTCTGGCAGTAAGCGCCCATAGGATTTAGTACGAATCCCTGAGCGAATAATCCTAGCGGGATTCCCACCCACTAAGGAGTGCGGCGGAATGTCTTTAGTGACCACACTACCTGAAGCAATCACGACTTCATCGCCAATTGTTACGCCCGGCATAATGATCGAGCCACAACCGACAAAGCAATTCTTACCGATCTTAGTTTGAATATTATTATGCGCCCCATAGCGCTCCGTCGCCCAATCATGCGCCAAGATAATCACATTAAAAGCAACGACCGTATCTTGCTCGATAATGATGCCTTTCGGATTAGTCTTGTCGACATTCGATTTGAAAGAAATGCGTACCGTGGGGTGTAACTGCATGCCATACACTTTGCGGAAGTACCAAGTTCGTAGCCATACCATGCTATGGCGAAAATCGACGAACCAGAGAAACATCCTGTTATTCATAAACCGTGGTTTCACAATGAATTCCTTATGTTTTTAACGTTGTTCTTAGTATCTTCTCGTGCCAAGTATAGGCTAGAAATTGTTACTGCGTTGATAGGCTGGAATTTCATGATCAGCGTGTTAGGCTAGCTGTTTTCCACCCTAGACTCTAACTTATGGAAACTGCTGCGCCCCTCAATCGTCAGGAACGCTGGTCTATTGCTGTCGGCATTTTGGGTTTGATCACTGCCTTTGGCATTCCACGCTTTATTTATACACCGCTACTCCCTTTAATGCAGGCTGATTTAGGGTTTGGCGATGATTGGGCTGGAGTTTTAGCTTCGGTTAATTATATTGGCTATCTTTGCGGCGCGCTAGGCGCAATTTTTGTGCATTCCATTAGTAGCAAACGCCTGCTATTTAAAATCAGTATTGTGATTGCCGCCGTGACCAATATTGGCATGGGGTTGATTCAGCAGGATGCAGTTTGGCTGGCCTTACGCTTTTTGAGTGGTTTAGCGAGTGCAGGTGGGATGGTTTTAGGTTCGGGCTTGATGATCTTAGCGATTTCACCCAAGCATACAGCGACTGCACTGGGCATTCATTTCTCAGGGATTGGTTTAGGTCTGACCTTAGGTGCTGTATGGGTCTTAATGTTTAAGGACCTGCAAACTTGGCAAGGCTTATGGATTAGCAGCGGCGTATTGATCTTTATTTTAGGGCTACCCGCCTTACTGTTTAATCAATGGTATTTGAATCCACAGAAAAAGGCGGCGATTGCAGCAGCAGTGCCCCAGCAGGCTTTTAAGCTGTTAATTAGCTTAGTAGCACTGGCTTATTTTTGTGAGGGCATTGGTTATGTGATCAGTGCCACCTTCTTGGTATCCATCCTGCAACACAATACCAGTTTTCCACAGCTGGGTGATTATGCTTGGGTAGTCGTTGGTTTAGCAGCGATACCTTCTTGCTGGGTTTGGGCGCGCATTGCCCAGCGGATGGGAGAATTTCCAGCGTTAATTGCTGCCTACGTCGTGCAAGCTGTCGGGATTATTTTACCTGTCTTGAGCGATTCGATAGCGGCTGCTTTATTAGGTGCTTTGCTGTTTGGTAGCACCTTTATGGGTATCGTTTCGATGGTCTTGGTTTATGGTGGACGTTTGGGCGGCTCTAAACCGACGCAATTGATGGGGATTCTGACGGCTTGCTTTGGCGTCGCCCAGATCATAGGCCCCGCTTTTGCCGGTTGGATGGCTGAACAGCAGGGTAATTTTAACCTGTCGCTGATCTTAGGCTGCTTATTTACTCTGTTAGGTGGCGCTTTAATGGGGGCGGCTTGGCGGGTGCAGCAGCGTTAAGGCTTTGATCTAACTGGGCTAAGCGCTCCGGCGTGCCGATATCCAGCCAAGTTCCTTGATAGTGTTCAGCGCTGACTAAATCCTGTTCCATAGCTGCACGCAAGACTGGGCCAAGTGCACGCTTACCATAGTCCAAACCAGCAAATAGTGCAGGGTGATAATAACCAATCCCGCTAAAGGTCAGCTGACTTGCGCCATGACTCAAAGCACGTCCCGCTTCAAGCGCAAAATCGCCTTGGGGGTGATGCTCTGGATTATTAACGAGGATGAGATGTGCTAAGGTTTGAGGTGCTAAGCACTGGGGAAAACAAGCGTAATCGCACCAAATATCCCCATTTAGCACTAAGAAAGGCTCGTCGCCTAATAACGGCAGGGCTTTAATAATCCCACCGGCTGTTTCTAAAGCAGATTTGGCTTGTTCATCGGAATAATGCAGCTTGATGCCCCACTGCGCACCATCGCCTAAAGCATCAGGAATTTGCCAGCCGAGCCAAGCGATATTAATCACAATCTCTTTAAATCCGGCCGCAGCTAGTTTTTCCAAATGCCAAACAATTAGCGGCTTGCCACCTGCTTTGAGTAAAGGTTTGGGCGTATGGTCAGTGAGCGGGCGCATGCGCGTGCCTAAACCTGCCGCTAGAATCATCGCTTTCATAACTTAGGCAGGAATATCCACAGTGCCAATCCGCTCAGGAATACGTGCTTGGCGCATCCATTCCACTAAACGGCAAGTTTCTGGATGCTGCACGCCAACCGTCAGCACATAGCTTAAAGTCAGTGGCAGGTCTTTTAAGTAGCCCGACTTTCCATCACGATGGTTTAAGCGTGAAAAAATGCCTAGCACTTTGAGATGGCGCTGTAAGCCCATTAAATCAAACCAGCGCAGGAAGGATGTTTCATCAATCGGTGGCAACACGCCTTCATTAATCGCTTCCTTATGAAAAGCCAGTGCCCAACGTCTCACACGTTGCTGCGGCCAGACGACATAGCAGTCGCGTAATAAGGAAACGAGATCGTAAGTAATCGGCCCCCAAACGGCATCCTGATAATCAATCACGCCCAGCTTGTTTTCAGAGGTCAACATCAGATTGCGCGAGTGATAATCTCGGTGCACAAAAGAAATCGGCTGCTCTAAGACGGCTTCAATCAGGTTGTTGAAGGTCGTATCAATGAGTTCGTAGGGAATGTCTTCTTCCGCAAAACCTAAATGCTTTTTCAAAAACCACTCGGGCATTAAGTCGACTTCGCGGCGTAAGAATTCAGTGCTGTATTCGGGTAGGCCGTCCACATCAGCTTGCTGAACACGTAGTAAGGTATCCATCGCTGACTCATATAAAGGATCAGCATTCAATGGATCAAGCCGATTCAATAAGGGTATATTGCCAAAATCTTCTAAGAGTAAAAAGCCATCAAATAGGTTTTGAGCATAAAGAGCAGGGGCAGCAACTGAGGCATTATGTAAGCGGCTGGTGATGTCCACAAAGGGCGCACAATTTTCTTTATCGGGTGGCGCATCCATCGCAATTGCGGTTTTATGATCCTTAGTCACTCGAAAGTAGCGGCGAAAACTAGCATCTGCAGAGGCGGGGGCGAGGCTGGCACCTTGCCAATCGGGAAGGGTATTGATCCATTCTGTGAGTTGCTCTAACCGTACATCCTGTGTCATAACTTACCTTTGTGACTGCCTGTCTTAGAGATAGAAAAAACTATCATAGCATTAGAGGCTTTCTGGAAATTGAATGATAACTAATCAACTAGGAGAGCGTTGTGTCTGATTACGCAAGCTCAGCAGAGGCACTAGAGGGCTTATGGCCAGCCCCTGAGTATTTCCGTCACTTAGAGCGCTTGAGGCAGGCGATTGGTTCCCCGGTTTTTCTCGCGGAGATCAATATCACGGCGATTAACTTAGGGGTTAAACTCTCCGATACCCCCTTAATTTTACTGGCTATTGTGGATTTTCCACGCCCCGATCCTTACAAACAGCTTTGCCCGCATATGTTGGTTTTTGAAGATGGGCGCGGGATTAATTTAGGGCATATTGCGCGGATTAGCACCCAAGCCTTTAACCCAGAACCCCAGCATCTGCTCTATGATAATCGCGCCTTTAATCAAGAAGTCCTGTTTGCGCCGCGTACCTTAAGCCGTGAATCGATTCGGGCTACCTCTACCGCTTTGCTAGCGGAAATATTCGGGGATGTACCGGGGCGGTTATTGGCTGCTTACCCACCAGCTGAGCAGCTAGATGCACCTAAAAAGGTGCGAAATAAGCCTAAACAATTGAAATAAATTACGCAAAATAGTGCGCACTATAAAAGCTCAATCGTGCACCCTAGTGCTTCATTAATTACCTTCAACATGCTTTCAGCTTGAGCTAATCAAGCCTGCCATAAATTTCAAACCTATAATTTCTAAGCTTACTCCCAACTGGCACAGCATTTGCTAGTCATATAGCAGACCTTTCCTCTCTGACCTGACTCACAAGGAGATCTGTTATCTATGTTGTTGAACAATAAGCTGAAAAAGACCTTACTAGCGGCAGGCACTGCAGCAGCCTTGACTTGGAGTAGCCTAAGTTTTGCTGCCGATGACACAATTAAAGTCGGCGTGCTGCATTCACTGTCCGGCACAATGGCAATTAGTGAAACCACCTTAAAAGACACCATGCTTATGTTAATTGATGAGCAGAATAAAAAAGGTGGTGTTTTAGGAAAAAAACTTGAAGCAGTAGTAGTTGATCCGGCATCCAATTGGCCATTATTTGCTGAAAAGGCGCGGGACTTAATTGAGAAAGATAAAGTTGCCGCGACTTTCGGTTGCTGGACTTCAGTATCACGTAAATCAGTCTTGCCCGTATTCGAGGAAAAAAATAGTTTACTGTTTTATCCGGTGCAATATGAAGGCGAGGAATCGTCTAAAAACGTGTTCTACACCGGAGCTTCACCGAATCAACAAGCGATCCCTGCGGTTGATTATTTAATGAAAGATTTGGAAGTAAAACGCTGGGTCTTAGCAGGCACGGATTATGTTTATCCACGCACCACGAATAAAATTCTCGAAGCCTATTTGAAATCTAAAGGCATCGATGAAAAAGATATTATGATTAATTACACTCCATTCGGTCATTCGGATTGGCAGTCGATTGTTGCGGATATTAAGAAATTCGGCGGCGAAGGTAAAAAGACAGCGGTGGTTTCGACCATTAATGGTGATGCGAATGTGCCGTTTTATAAAGAATTAGGCAATCAAGGTATTACCGCTGAAACTATTCCTGTGGTCGCTTTTTCCGTTGGTGAAGAAGAGTTATCAGGGATTGATACTAAGCCGCTAGTGGGGCATTTAGCGGCGTGGAATTATTTTATGAGCGTGGATAATCCGGCGAATAAAGAGTTCATCGCTAAATGGCAGGAATACACCAAAAATCCTAAACGCGTGACCAATGATCCGATGGAAGCGCATGTGATTGGCTTCAATATGTGGATTAAAGCGCTGGAAAAAGCAGGTACGACCGACACCGATAAAGTCGCCGAAGCGATGATTGGTTTAGAGGTTCCGAATCTCACCGGTGGCACGGCCAAGATGCTGCCTAATCACCATTTAACTAAGCCGGTCTTAATTGGGGAAATCCAAGAAAACGGTCAGTTTGAAGTGGTGTCAAAAACGCCTGAGGTCGCAGGCGATGCATGGTCTGACTTCCTGCCTGACTCCAAAAATCTCGTCGCTGATTGGACAGGTAAAGAAACCGATGGCAAACCCTGCGGTAATTTTAATACTGAAACCAAGAAATGTTCAGGTCAGAAATATGAGTAATGTTTAAACAATAATTGCCTGTCCACACGCAACCTGAGGGTGTCTGCTTTTGTTCTAGCGGTCACGGGTAGATGCCCTCCCTTCTCAAAGGTAATTCCATGTTAGTAACCCCATTAGCCAAGCTAGCTGCCTTCTTTGTGGGCTTATTGCTTCTCATCAGCAGCGTACAAGCTGAAACTAGCCCTACATGGACTCAAGCCACCGCCTTATTTAAACAAGCCAGCTTTGATAAAACGCGCGAAGCCATTGATTTATTGGCCGCCAGTAATGAGCCGCAAGTGCCCAGTTTGTTACAGGCATTACTGGATGGCCAACTCTACCAACATAAACAAACGGATGCTTTAGCGCTGCTTTCAGATAAAGCGAATACTGATTTAAGCAGCGGACAAAAACTCGAAGCAGTCAAGCAAGACGAATATCGCAAAGTGCCGATGAATAATACCTTGCGTAAATACCTGCGCAGCAAATTAGGCTCATTGAGCTTATCCAGCCCCGATCCCAAACTACGGTTAGCCTCAGCGAATGGCTTATTAGAAACCGTTACCCCAGAAATGCTGCCGCAATTGCGAGAGTTGCTCAGCAAAGAAACCGATGAAAAGGTAAAAGCTGCACTGGATTTAGCGGTGCAATTAGCTTCTCTCAGTGCTAGCGATAAAGCCATCAAGCTGGCCTCTATCCAAGCACTGAATGGCAATTTGAACCCCGCAGTCCGCAATAAAATGACGGTTTTAAGTACTGATGCTGACCCCGAAATTGCCAAAGCCGCCAAAACCACTTTGCGCGGCATTGAGGATAAAGCCGCTCTAAGCGCGCAGATGGAAACCTTGTTTTTTGGCCTAAGTCTCGGCTCAGTGTTAGTTCTAGCGGCGATTGGTTTAGCCATCACCTTTGGGGTAATGGGCGTAATAAATATGGCGCATGGTGAGCTGATTATGCTTGGCGCATATACGACTTATTTCATTCAAAAGCTGCTGCCGAATTTCATGGATTACTCTTTATTTTTAGCGATTCCAGCGGCGTTTATAGTGTCGGGTTTAATGGGGATTTTAATTGAGCGTACCGTCATCCGGCATTTATACGGCAGACCGCTCGAAACCTTATTAGCCACCTTTGGAATTAGTTTAATCCTGCAGCAATTAGTACGTACTGTAGTTTCACCGCAAAATGTACCCGTATCTAATCCTTCGTGGATGTCGGGTTCTTTAGAGATTAATAGTGTGTTATCGCTGACTTATAATCGCCTATATATTATTTTATTTTGTTTAATTGTATTTGCGATTCTTTATTTTGTGTTGCGCAATACCAATCTCGGCTTACAAGTGCGGGCAGTATCCCAAAATCGGGCGATGGCACGAGCCATGGGTGTACGTTCTGCGCGTGTCGACGCCTTAACTTTTGGCCTTGGCTCTGGCATTGCTGGCGTTGCTGGAGTGGCTTTAAGCCAGCTAACCAATGTTGGCCCCAATTTAGGCCAAGCCTACATTATCGACTCCTTCATGGTGGTGGTATTCGGCGGGGTGGGGAATTTATGGGGCACTTTAGTCGCGGGATTATCGCTGGGCGTGATTAATAAATTCCTCGAACCGTGGGCAGGTGCAGTGCTCGCCAAAATTCTTGTGTTGGTATTTATTATCCTATTTATTCAAAAGCGCCCGCGTGGATTGTTTCCACAAAAAGGCCGTGCGGCAGGAGATTAACTTATGTTTATTAGTCAAATCCTGAAAAATGATCGCGGCGGGCAAATTATGCTAGCAGTTTTAGCGATGATTTTAATTGCTGTGCCGATTTTGAATTTAATGGTGGCTGAAACCAGCTCTATGCACGTACCTACTTATTTAGTCACGCTCATGGGTAAATATTTAACTTATGCCTTATTAGCGGTAGCGGTCGATTTAGTCTGGGGCTATTTAGGCATCTTAAGTTTGGGACATGGGGCGTTTTTCGCCTTGGGTGGCTATGCAATGGGTATGTATCTGATGCGCCAAATCGGTGATCGCGGTGTGTATGGCAATCCTGAATTACCCGATTTCATGGTGTTTCTGAACTGGAATGAATTGCCATGGTTTTGGCAAGGCTTTGATATGTTTTGGTTTGCCATGCTGATGGTGTTATTCGTACCCGGCTTATTGGCTTTTGTATTTGGTTGGCTGGCATTTCGTTCGCGGGTCACTGGAGTTTATTTATCCATTATTACTCAAGCCATGACTTATGCTTTATTACTAGCCTTTTTCCGCAATGAAATGGGCTTTGGCGGCAATAATGGTTTGACTGATTTTAAAGATATTCTTGGTTTTAGCCTGCAAGCGGATAGTACGCGGGTTAGTTTATTTGTGTTATCCGGTTTAACACTAGCAGTAGGGTATTTGCTTTGTCGTGCGGTGATTAATTCTAAACTGGGGCGGATTACAGTAGCGATTCGCGATGTTGAAAGTCGCACCCGTTTTGTCGGGTATAAAGTCGAAAATTATAAAGTTTGGATTTTTACTTTTTCTGCGATGCTGGCGGGCATTGCTGGTGCTTTATATGTACCACAAGTGGGAATTATTAATCCGGGTGAGTTTTCCCCCTTGAATTCGATTGAAATTGTAATTTGGGTAGCCATGGGTGGGCGCGCGACTTTATATGGTGCAGTGCTGGGTGCGATTTTAGTCAATTATGCCAAAACTTTATTTACTGGATTAATGCCCGAATCGTGGTTATTCCTGCTCGGCGCTTTATTCGTGGTGGTGACTTTGTATTTACCACAAGGCATTGCAGGTTTATGGAGTCAGCTTAAAACCAAATTCGGGCGCAAACGCGAGGTAGCAGCATGAGTGACGGCGAAGGCGCACATTTTAATCAGCACACGCTGGATATTAGCCACAAAGCAATTCTGTATTTGGAAGGTTTAAATGTTAGTTTTGATGGCTTTAAGGCGATTAATGATCTGAATTTGTATATCGACGCGGGCGAATTGCGCTGCATTATTGGCCCGAATGGTGCGGGCAAAACCACCATGATGGATATTATTACTGGCAAAACCAAACCGGATAGCGGCAAAGCCTTTTTCGGGCAAACTATTGATTTATTGAAACTCACTGAACCGGAAATCGCCAATACGGGCATTGGGCGCAAGTTCCAAAAACCCACAGTATTTGAGTCGCATAGTGTCGCGGAAAATCTCGAACTCGCCATGAAAGGTGATAAGCGCGTGTGGTACAGCCTGCGGGCGAAATTGAGCAGCGAGCAGTTAGCGCTAATTGGTGAGACGCTGCAAACCATTGGTTTGACTGAACATTATCATAAGCAAGCCGGAGCGCTCTCGCATGGACAAAAGCAGTGGTTGGAAATCGGTATGCTCTTGGTGCAAAAGCCGCATTTGCTCTTGGTAGACGAACCCGTCGCAGGCATGACGCATCAGGAAATGGAGCGTACCGCTGAATTATTACGCTCGCTGGCGGGCAAACATTCGGTGGTAGTGGTGGAGCATGATATGGAGTTTGTGCGTTCGATTGCGCATAAAGTGACCGTGCTGCATCAAGGCAATGTGCTCGCGGAAGGTTCGATGGACGAAGTGCAGAATAACCCGCGTGTGGTTGAAGTGTATTTGGGGGAATAAATGCTCAAAATTGACCAACTCAACCAGTTTTACGGCGAAAGTCACACACTTTGGGATTTGAATCTGCATGTGCCAGAAGGCGAAGTCACGGTGCTCATGGGGCGCAATGGGGTGGGCAAAACCACGCTGCTGCAATGCATGATGGGCTTGCTGAAAGTGCGTAGCGGCGAGATGACTTACCAAGGCCAAAGCTTAGCGGGTGTGGATGCGGAAAAGCGCGCTAATTTAGGCATTGGTTATGTGCCCCAAGGCCGACAGATTTTTCCACTACTTACCGTGGAGGAAAATCTACTCATCGGCCTACCGGCACGGCGCGATAAATTGCGTAGTATTCCACCGTTTATCTTCGAGCTATTTCCGGTGTTAAAACAAATGCTCAATCGGCGTGGTGGTGATTTATCCGGCGGACAACAGCAGCAACTCGCCATTGGGCGTGCACTGGTGCTCGATCCGAAACTCCTGATTCTGGACGAACCCACCGAAGGCATTCAACCCAATATCGTGCACGAAATCGGCGATATTATTCGCAAACTCAATCAAGAGATTGGTTTAACCGTGTTGCTGGTGGAGCAGAAATTGCCCTTTGCGAGGAGAGTGGGCGATCGGTTTTGCTTATTGGATCGTGGGCGGCAAGTGGCGGCTGGGGAAATGCGTGAGTTGGATGAGGGGCTGATTCATAAGTATTTGACGGTATGAGTCCTGCGCACTGGCTGGCTTAAAGCAAGCAGCTTGCTCATTTGCTTTCAGGTAAGGTATTCCGTTTTGCTGTTAAATCAACGCCTTCTTAGCGCACATGCAAATGCTGTTCAGCATTTTCTTTATCCAGCAAAGCGCTAATGCGTTTTGAACTAGCTTTATCTGTCGAATGGGCAATCACGACCCAATGACCCGCTGTTAAGGCTTGTTCTAAATGGCTCACGAAATCTTCTTCTTTCAGGTTTTCGCCGATTAAGGAACCGCTAGTAGCGCCTAACACTGCTCCATAACTAATTGCGGCTACGGTGGCAGCAATCGGAAAAGTCGCAAAAATCGAGAACTCCACCGCACCAGCTGCTAACGAAGCAATCGCGCCCATGGCAGCCCCACCCGCGCCACCATACACCGCATCGCGCACAATGGAGCGTGCAATTTCATCGCCTTCTGGCTCGAGTTTTTCTTCTTGGATAGGATCTATTTTATCGGTGGGCGTTAACACGAATAATTTAATATTGGCAAATTGGCCGTCTTGAATATGCTGCTCAGCAGCACGCGCACTAGTTTCATCGGCAAAAATCGCCGCTTGTTTATAACGATAATATTCCATACACCGATCTCCTAAAAAAACAGCTACTGGGGTTTAAGAGGAGCCAAAGTAATACGCCTATTATTAAGTATAGGTCAGGATGAGGCTTGGGTTATTTATATCCTTTAACCCAGCCAGACTAAACTAATACTAAGAGCATTTTGCAATAAGCAGGCAAGCTATGAATCCTCTCGAAACGCGCAGCGAAACCGACAGTCTCGGCACAATAGCTATTCCCAAAGACGCTCTCTACGGCGCCCAAACTCAGCGTGCTATTGATAATTTCCCCATTAGTGGTTTGACTATGCCGCGCCCCTTTATTCGCGCTTTGGGGCTTATCAAATATGCGGCAGCCTTGGCTAATTCAGAGCTAGGGGAATTAGACCAAGCGCGGGCGGAAGCAATTCAAGCAGCGGCTTTGGCGGTGGCGCGGGGTGATTATGATGCGCAGTTTCCGGTGGATGTGTTTCAGACCGGTTCGGGCACGAGCACGAATATGAATGCCAATGAGGTGATTGCACATCTGGCGAGCCAGAGTAGCGGTGTGGCGGTGCATCCGAATGATCATGTGAATAAAGGGCAAAGCTCGAATGATGTGATTCCAAGTTGCATTCACCTGAGCGCTAAACTCGCCGTGCATGAGCAACTCTTGCCTGCGCTGGAGCATTTAGCGCTCAGCATTGAAGCCCAAGCCGTAGCACATCAACACCTAGTCAAAACCGGACGCACGCATTTAATGGATGCGATGCCGCTCACCGTGGCGCAGGAATTAAGCGGCTGGGCGGCGCAAATTCGCCATGCGGATGGGCGTATTGCGTTTGCCAGTCGTGCGCTGCGCAGTTTAGCGATTGGTGGCACTGCGGTGGGGACAGGGATTAATGCGCATCCCGAATTTGCTAAACAGGTGGTCAAGCATTTGCACAAACAAACCCAATTGCCGTTTGAAGTCAGCGCGAATTACTTTGAAAGTATGAGCACGCAAGATAGCGCGGTTGCAGTGAGTGGCGCTTTAAAAACCCTTGCGGTGAGCCTGATGAAAATCAGCAATGACCTGCGCTGGATGAATAGTGGGCCGTTGGCGGGTTTGGCGGAAATCAGTTTGCCCACCCTGCAACCCGGCAGCAGCATTATGCCCGGCAAGGTCAATCCGGTGATTCCTGAAGCGGTCACGATGGTATGTGCGCAAGTCATCGGCAATGACACGACCATCACTATCGCAGGGCAATCTGGCAATTTCCAACTTAATGTCATGCTGCCGGTGATTGCCTATAACTTATTGCAAAGTATTGAATTATTAGCGAACGCCAGTCGTGTGCTCGCGGATAAAACGATTGCGGGCATGAGTTTTAATAGCGCTAATCTGGAAAGTAAACTGGCACGCAATCCGATTTTGGTGACAGCGCTAAATAATGTGATTGGCTATGAAAAGGGCGCTGCGATTGCCAAAAAAGCTTATCAGGAAAATCGCTCTGTCTTGGAAGTCGCGCAAGAAATGACCGATTTAGATGCGGCGACTTTAAAGCGTTTACTTGATCCACATTTGCTCACACAAGCTAATCAGCCATAGCTAACTCGATTTATGGAGCGCTAGTGCCAAGTTTTAGCCAATACGCGGTCATTGCTCGCTTCCGCTCCACCTGATCAGTGCCGCGCTGCACATGCCAATCCCAACTCAACAGTGCAAACGCTGCACAAAACCAAGCCAAATCCGCCAACGAAATCTCTGGCGCAAAAGTCTGAGCCTTAGCGCTATCCCAACCGTGCTCCACAATCAAACTGGCATAATCCCATTCCGCCACCATCAGCCGCGCATAATCCCAGTCAATCAGCCACCAGCGCAAACCATCGTGCAGCCAATTGCCGGGATTCAGGTCGCTGTGTACGGGTTTGAGCGGGTAATGAGCATAACCGCGTTGTGCTGCTAGTTTGAGAAGTTGTTCGGCGGTTTGGTTTACTTCGGAATTAACCGAGCTTTGTAAACGCTGCAATAGCTGCAAACTCGCGCCATCTAAATCAGTTTGATCGGGTGAGCGCCATGCTAAATCGTTGCTGTGTAAGCGTTTTAGCATTCCTCGAATATCAGCAAAACCAGTAGTTTTGATGGTTTGTCGCTCACCCACATCTGCTAGCCACATAAGCCCCACTTGATCATCGAAGCCCAATAATTCAGGCGCTAAACCCAAATCAACCGCGTCTTGATGCAAGCGAATCACATGCTGTGGATACTGTGCAAGCGGGCAAAGTCCGGCGGCTAAGTCGTGATTGGCGAGACGAATCACAGAACGCTTTGGATTTTGCCCTGATTCCACGCGGAAAACACGATTAGTGTAACCGCCTAGCGGAGTAAGTGTCGCCTTGTGGATACCTTGTAGGGCTAACCAATGGTGTGCTTTCTGTGCCGCAGTTGATCCCACTAAAGCTTCACCCACTTCGCCCCATGATCTGCTGACTCCACACAAGCCTCCAACCAGAGCACCCCATTAACCCCCGCCTGCACATCGGGATACCACAGTGTGTCTAACACCTGCTGGTCATCATGCTCAAACGCATCAATTGCTAAAGCAAAGCGGTGATACAAATTCGCCCATGATTCAAAGAAGCCTTCGGCATGTCCGCCACCAATGCGTGAGCAAATCGCCTCATCTTTCAATAAATACGGCATGCCGCGATCCAGCAATTGCGCGGGTTGGCCTTGGATTTCGTAGCGCAGTTGGTTAGGGTGTTCGTCCCACCATTCGACGCTGGCTTTGGAGCCAACTACGCGGATTTTTTGTTGATGCATCGAGCCTGCATTCACCGAACTGGCCCACAAAGTGCCGACTGCACCACTTCGAAATTTGAACATGACATGCGCATTGTCTTCGAGCGGAGCACGACTCGGAATAAAGCTTTGGCGCATGCAGCACAACTCGTCAACTTGCAAGCCAGTGAGCATTTCCATCAAATAATAAGTATGCGTGCCCAAATCGCCCAGCACATAAGTCGGCCCCGAAATCGCTGGATTCATGCGCCATTTTGCACCGGGGCTAGTTTCCTCAATCGCCGCACTGTGGAAACCATGGGCAAATTGCATGTTGACAATACGAATATCGCCGAGCAAACCTTGCTCAATCATCGCCCGTGCTTGGTGCAACATGGGGAAACCAGAATAGCCATACATCACCGCGAATAGCTTACGTTTGGCTTGCGCTAAGTCGGCGAGTTCTTGCGCCTCAGCGCTGGTAAAAGTCAGCGGTTTTTCGCAAATCACATGTAAACCCGCTTCGAGTGCGGCTTTGCTAATCGCGTAATGCGTGCTATTCGGCGTGGCAATGCTCACTGCTTGAATGCCATCAGCCCGCTTCGCCTCACCTGCAAATAGACTTTGATAATCCACATAACAGCGCTCAGGATCAACCCCTAAATGGCTGCCAAACTCACGCCCGCGTACTGGATCAATATCGAACGCACCTGCGGTTAAGGCAAAAAAGCGGTCACGTGCCGCACTGGAGCGATGTGCATAACCAATTTCACTACCGCGCCCACCGCCGACCATCCCCCAACGAATCGGGGCGGCTAAATGGCTTTCTTCATTAAACATAACTCAATCCTCAGGCTTGGCGCTTGTGCGCATGCTGTTGTAATTGCTGGGAAAATTGCTCGACACCTACACCTTGTTCCAAGGCAAGTGCTGTCAATTGCTTCATGGTTTGTGGTGCTAAACCGTATAAGGGCGGATCATTATCCAAATTGGTCGGGAAAGCATAACCCTCGCAAGTATTCGACAAAATCGCATCCCGCTCAGCGCTATTCAAAGTCTGCCAATTCGCCGCTAATGCCGGATAAATCGCTGCTGTCATGGCATAACGATCCAGTTGTTCCATCGGGCGACCAAACGCGGAAGACACCTGCAAAAGATTCGCGCTGCGGTGGAAATCTTGGGTGAAATTGCTCCCCGCCGCATGAAATAGCGCCGGATTAAAGAACAGTGCATCGCCTTGTTGTAGCGGTAATTGAATCGCGTGCTCATCGAAATAAGCCTTAAACGCCGCATCGCGCCATGCAAAATAGCCCAGATGATATTGCTGGGAAAATGGCAATAATAAAGTTGGCCCCGACTCAATCGGCATATGGGTATGCGCCACCGCCGCCTGCAAGGTGAGTTGCGTGGACATTAAATGCGCATGCAGTGGATAACGTGCCAATTCGCTCTGTTCCTGAAAGCCCAAATGGTAATCACGATGCGGGGCTTGCGCCTGCCCACCGGGGCGTACAATATTCACCTGTGTGGTCAGTTGATAATGCGGCCCGAGCCACGCTTCCGAAGCTAACAGCAGCAGCGGATTTTTATAATACTCAATGAAGACAGTCGGATTGAGCAGTGCGGATTTTTGCAGCGCATTCCAAATTCGCCCATTCGCGCCCGCTTGCGCAAAATGATCGCCGGACGCTTTGCCCACTTCTTGCGCCAAAATCGCCTCAAACACCTGATTCATGCGCTCAATCACACTCAAATCCGTAAAGGCATTTTGAATCACAAACACTCCCGAACCCTGCTGCAAGACATGGGCGAATTCATGGCGAATGTCTTGATTAAAGCTGTCGGAACTAAAACCTGCACGCAGTGCATGGCCGTCATAGAGCAGCACATTTTTCGCCATACCACTAGCGAGTGGATAGTCTTCAACGTTTAAAGTTTGGCTACACAACTCAGCAAATGCACCGATATCTAAATAGGAAGCATTCATAACTTACACCTCCGGCCAAACCATCGCCTTATCCGGTTGTGGGGTGCGTCCGTCACCACAGCCTAAAACACCTTGGTCAAAATCAATCACCGCACCGGTCATTAAACCGGATTCAGCCGAGGCCAAAAACGCGATAGAACGCGCGACTTCTTCCGGTTTAATCAAGCGTCCATTCGGCTCACGCACTTCCACGGCATCCAACCAATCCGCCGGTGCGCTATGAAAATTAGACTGAATCGCATGCTCGCCGGGGCTATCCATCCAACCAATATTTAAGACATTGGCACGGATTTTATTGCGCATCAGCGAGAAGGCGACGTTTTTGGTCATGGCAACCAAAGCGGCTTTGGAGGAGGAGTAAGCGGTCAAAAAGGATTGCCCGCCGTGTGATGACATGGTGCAGACATTCACTAGCGTGCCCTCGATCTGGTGTTCGACCATGTGGCGTGCGGCGGTTTGCATCATGAAAAACGGTGCTTCAGCATTCACTGCAAATAGACGCGTATAAGTGGCGGGATCAGTATTTAAAATCGAACCGCGATCGGTACAACCTGCGCAATGCACCACGCCGTGTAATTTGCCCAAGGCTTGAATCGAGTCGGTCACGCATTGAATCGCTTGCTCGCGCTGGGTAAGATCGGCGGCGACGAAGACGACTTTGCATTGGGTGGTGGAAAGCTGTTGGGCTAAGGCATTGCCGCGCTCCACATTGCGTCCGATTAAGGCAATGCCAGCCGCGCCACGCTCAATGAATAAGCGCGCAGTGGTTTCGCCTAAGCCTTGCGTGCCGCCGGTGATTAGGAAATTTTTGCCTGCGAGTTGGCGGCTGAAATCAGCCCCATATTCGGTGTTGGTGTCCACAACTCTGCTCCTCAGTTTTGATAAAAGCAGTATAAGCTAGTTGCCAGCGTTTGTTATATTTTTTACATTAAAATAAATATTGGAATTTTTATTCCATTTTAGGCAATTGATGTTTTCAGAAGTTGCTCTATGAAAGTCTTCACCACCAGATTCGAGCGTGCGCCTTTGCGGGTGATAATCGCATAAGCCGTCTTATAATTAAGCTCGTCAGGTAGGAGGGCGCGCATCCGTCCTTCATTCACCCAGCGTTGCGCGTAATGGATCGGCAAATAGCCAATGTATTGACCTGTGAGAATCAGAAAAGCAATCCCTTCGCGGTCGGTCGAAGTGGCCGCCGGTTTCAAATCGCGCATCAATTCTTTAACTGCAACCGTTTGCGCATAGGCCGGTAGCACAGCAGCTTGTTGGCTTAAGCGTTTGCGATCAATCAGCGTGTCTTCAAAGTCAAACAGCGGATGCTCTGAGCTGCAATATAAACAGGACAATTCATCATAAAGCGATAGATAATTTAAGCCAGTAAGCGGGCGCAATTCGGGCACTGCGCCAATGTGCAAACGCCCATCCAAGACTTCCAATTCAATGTCTTTGGGCGGAATCATGCGGATATTGATTTTGACCGAAGGCCCTAAGGTATGTAGGCTTTTGAGTGCATCGGTAACGCGCATATAAGGCATCGTGACTAGATTGTCGGTGATGCCGATATTCAGTTCGCCGCGTAGATGATTGTGCAACTCATTGACTTGGGTACGAAAAGTTTCCATTGAGCCAAGTAATTGCAAAGTCGAGTCATAGACCTTAGCGCCTTCATCGGTCAAGGCAAAGCCTGTGCGACCACGTTGGCAAAGGCGCAAACCCAAGCGCTGCTCAAGATCAGACATCGCCAAGCTAATCGCGGAGCGGCTGATGTTTAATTCGGCTTCGGCGGCTGCAAAACCGCCACACTCGACGACGGTTTTGTAGATGCGTAACAGCCTTAAACTACTATCACTGAGCTGGCCTTTGAGCATAAATTAGGACGGAAAGGCGAACTGCACCTGCTCACGCACGGCGGAGGAAGGCCAGCGCTGAGTAATGGTCTTACGGCGCGTGTAAAAGCGAATACTGTCCGGGCCATACGCCGCAAGGTCACCAAACAAGGAGCGCTTCCAACCCCCAAAGCTGTGGTAGGACACCGGTACCGGCAGCGGCACATTAATCCCCACCATCCCCACTTGAATCCGATCCGAGAAGTACCGCGCCGCCTCGCCATCACGGGTGAAAATACAAGTGCCATTGCCGTATTCGTGATCATTGATCAGTTGCATCGCTTCTTCCATACTCTCTGCCCGCATGACTTGGAGCACCGGGCCAAAGATTTCTTCTTTATAAGAAAGCATGCTCGGTTTGACGTGATCAATCAGGGTCGCACCGACGAAGAAGCCATTTTCAAATCCGGCGACTTTCACAGTGCGTCCATCAACGACAATCTTTGCACCATCTTGTTCTGCGCTATCAATATAGCCTTTGACTTTCTCTTGATGCGTTTTGGTGATTAAGGGACCAAAATCATTGCTACTATCCGAATACGCACCGGCTTTCAAGCTTTGCATCGCCGCGGTCATTTTCTCGACTAATAAGTCAGCGGCTTTGTCACCCACCGCCACCGCGACGGATAAAGCCATACAACGCTCACCGGACGAACCAAACGCCGCACCGACCAATTGCGCGACCGCATTATCCATATCCGCATCTGCTAACACAATAGCGTGGTTCTTCGCGCCGCCCAAGGCTTGGCAGCGTTTGCCGTTCTTAGTAGCCGTCGAATAGATGTATTCGGCAATCGGAGTCGAGCCGACAAAGCTAATCGCTTGTACGCGTGGATCGTTTAATAAGGTATCGACGGCCTCTTTATCGCCATTCACCACATTCAACACACCAGCGGGTAAACCCGCTTCGTGGGCGAGTTGGGCAATCAGCAGGGTAGAGCTAGGGTCACGTTCGGACGGTTTCAGGACGAAAGTGTTGCCACAGACAATCGCCGAGGGATACATCCACAAGGGAACCATCGCGGGGAAGTTAAAGGGGGTGATACCCGCCACCACGCCTAAAGGTTGAAACTCGCTCCACACATCAATGCCAGGCCCTGCATTACGCGAGTGTTCGCCTTTTAACATTTCGGGGGCATAGCAGGCAAACTCGACATTCTCGATACCGCGCTGTAATTCGCCCCCGGCATCGTGGGAAATTTTGCCGTGTTCTTCGCCGATCAGTTGGTTAATCGCTGTGGCGTTTTGCTCCAGCAATTCTTTGAAGCGGAACATAATCCGCGCACGTTTCGCCGGTGGGGTATCGCGCCAGGCGGGAAAGGCGGCTTGGGCAGCGGTGATGGCGGCTTCCACGGTGGCTTTCGAGGCTAAGGCAACTTGTTTGCTCACTGCACCCGTGGAGGGGTTGTACACCGCTTGGGTGCGGCCCGCACCACTATCTTCACCCTCACGTAGTTCGCCATTGACTAAATGTCCGACGATTTTATTAGCTTGGCTCATTTAATTTAATTCCTGAATAGATTCGCCGATGGCATTCACTAGTGCGTCAATTTCTTGCGGGGTGCTAGTGAAGGGTAAGCCGAGTTGTACTGTGTCGCCACCGCTGCGCACATAGAAACCTTTTTCCCAGCACTTTTTCATCACTTCAAACGGTCTGATCACGGCATCACCGTCGCGCGCTTGCAGGGTTAAACCACCGGCTAAGCCATAGTTACGAATATCGGTCACATAAGGCAGGCCCTTCAAGCCATGCCACGCTTCTTCAAAGATCGGTGCAGTCGCTTTGACTTTATCAATCATCTGCGCATTTTGCAGAATATCCAAAGCAGCTAAACCAGCTGCACAAGCAATCGGGTGGCCTGAATAAGTGTAGCCATGCGGCAGCTCAATCATGTGCTCAGCACCACTTTTTTCCATGAAGCAATCATAAACCGCATCATTCACCACCACTCCGCCCATTGGTTGTGTGCCATTGGTGACTTGTTTGGCAAAGGTCAGCATATCCGGCGTCACGCCAAACGCTTCTGCACCCGTTTTCGCACCCATTCGGCCAAAGGCTGTTATAACTTCGTCAAAAATCAATAAGATATTATGCTGGGTACAAATCTCACGTAAGCGCTGCAAATAGCCTACGGGTGGTGGAATCACGCCCGCTGAACCTGCTAAAGGCTCAACAATCACCGCAGCAATATTCGAGGCATCATGCAAAGCGATGATATTCAATAATTCATTTGCTAATTCTGCGCCCTGTGCTGGCAGACCTTTAGAAAAAGTATTCGCTGCGGTCATGGTATGCGGTAAGTGATCAGCTTCAAGGGTTTGCCCATATAGCGCGCGATTGCCCACAATGCCGCCGACGCTAATCCCGCCGAAATTCACGCCGTGATAACCTTTAATCCGCCCGATTAAACGAGTTTTCGAGGCTTGGCCTTGTTTACGCCAATAAGCCCGCGCAATTTTTAAAGCACTCTCAACCGCATCCGAGCCGCTACAGGTGAAAAAGACATGATTCAACCCAGCAGGCATGAACTCAGTCACACGCTCAGCTAAGGCGAACGCTTTGGGGTGGGCGAAGTTGAAAGCCGGTGAGTAATCCAGTTCTTGGGCTTGTTTGGCAATAGCAGCACTAATACCCGCTTGACCGTGACCTAAACCACAAGTCCAAAGCCCTGATAAGCCATCAAAAATTCTGCGCCCGCGATCATCAATATAATAGCGGTCGTCAGCTGCCACGATCATGCGCGGCGCTTTTTTGAAAGCCCGATTGCTGGTAAAGGGTAACCAGTAGGCATCTGAATGGGTTGGTTGGCTCATGCTGATCTCTCCAAAGTGTTTAGGTAGCTTATAGTGCGGTAGGCTTTATTTTTAATAAATTTAAAATTTCATGCGCTTAGTTTAGTGTTTATTAAACAAAAACTTGAAGAATTTCTTGGCAGCCTAACCAAAAAGCAGACGACTGAAAGTGCTTAGTTGAAGCCTAAGCCGAGCGATGCTCTAGAAAAGAACCTGCTTAAATAGTTAAACTGCTGATTCCTTAGGGACTCGGCAAATGTCAACAGAACCTACTGTTTATTAAAGTAAGGAATTGAATTAAATAAGTTAATTCAGTAAGAGCCCTGCCAAATTCCGCCACGGTATAACCTGCGCGATGGTTCGTTGTTGTGCCTGCTCTCCGCCGTAAACTAATAAAGCCTTACCTACATTGCCAGTTAGCTCCTGCCAATACTGCAAGCCTTTGAACTGGTCTTGGCTCAGGGTTTGACCGGATTTGACTTCGACGGCGCGGAATTGCCCACCGCGCTCCAGTACCATATCCACTTCATGCCCGCTGCGATCACGCCAGAACCAGATTTCGGGGTGTTCGCCCTGATTAAACAGGTGTTTATGGCATTCGCTAATCACCAGATTTTCAAACAATACGCCGCGCATCGCATGAAACTTCACCTGTTCGACTTCGCGGATACCCAGCAACCAACACACCAAACCCGTATCGTAAAAATACAGTTTGGGGGTTTTCACCAGACGCTTGTTGAAATTGCGATACCAGGGCTGCAAACGCACCACTAGATAACTGGCTTCCAGCACCGACAGCCACGCTTCCACCGTTTTCTGGGAAATGCCGCAATCATTCGCAATCTGCGTCAGGTTGACCAATTGCCCAACGTGATGAGCGCATACTCGCAAGAAACGCTGGAACAATGCCAAATCCTGCACATTAATCAACTGCCGCACATCCCGCTCCAGATAGGTGCTGACATAGTTGGCATACCATTGGAACGCCTCCACAGGGCGGGTATAGATCGGCGGGTACGCCCCCTTATAGAGAAACGCATCCAAGGTCGGCGGTAGTTCTCCCACTGCCAGCAATTCATCCTGAGCCAAAGGCAACAAATGCACAATGCCCACCCGACCCGCCAACGATTGGCTGATACCCTCTTTCAAACTGAACTGTTGCGAACCTGTCAGGATAAACAATCCCATGCGCCCATCTGCATCCACTATGCCTTGCAGGTAGGAAAACAAATCGGGACAACGTTGCACCTCATCCAGAATCGCCCCCTCAGGAAACTGCGCCAGAAAGCTACGTGGATCATGCAAAGCGAAGTCGCGGGTATCGGGGTCTTCCAGCGTGACGTAAGGTTTTTCCGCAAAACAGTGCTGCGCCAAAGTCGTTTTACCGCTCTGCCGTGGCCCAGTAATCGACACCACAGGAAAACCCACAGCCAATTTCTTCAACAAATCCGCAGCGTTACGCTTAATCATGGCTAATCACCACCTCAATTCCTGATTAGCCAAGTATGCAGTTCTGTCAGACAAAAGAAAAACCCTAAATTATTGGCATCCCGCAGTGTGCCCCCGCAGTGTGCCTTTGTGACGGGTTGGTCATGTTGCCTCCCTCTCGTCGGAAAAATATATCAATACATAGATATTTTTAATAAATTTATCCTAAGTGATATTGGTCTGCGAGGACATGGATGAATCTTTGCGAAGCAAACAAAACAGTTTCTTTAGAAGTTAAGAACTTCAGGCTGAATGTTTCAGATGTCAAAGAAGAGTCAATTACCGACTACCTTAATATGGCAATGGCGAAAATTAGATAAAAGATTCAAATACATCAAGGTCTCAACCTTTACTCCGTCAGTAAGAAAGCAAGATGACCGGGACATGACAACAAGCTACAGACATTTCGTGCTATAGGAGTTTACGATATGCGAGACTCCGAGAACGGTTATAAGCAATGTGCTGACGGTAGTTGGCTTAAAGTGTCGCCATAGGAAATAGCACATAACTCACGCTGTATCAATCGTATAGAAGAAAAAAGAAAATGAAATACATAAGACTTGCCATCCTCGCTCTTACGTTTCTAAGCACCGGCATCTCGTTGGCACATGCTCAGGGCGCGGGTATTGAGTGGGAGATCCTCAATCAGGAAGCCGTGAAACTTCACCGTGAGGGCAAGTACGGCAGTGCGACTCTGGTTGTGCAGAAAGCCCTGCAAGTCGCCGAACAGAACGTCGGCTCCAACCATCCCGATGTGGCGGCGAGCCTGAATAACCTTGCCGTACTCTACGAAACTCAGGGCGACTACGCCAAGGCGGAGCCTCTCTACAAACGCTCACTGGCAATCCAGGAGAAGGCTCTCGGCTCCGACCATCCCAATGTGGCGACGAGCCTGAATAACCTTGCTCTACTCTACGACACTCAGGGCGACTACGCCAAGGCGGAGCCGCTCTACAAACACTCACTAGCAATCCAGGAGAAGGCTCTCGGCTCCGACCATCCCGATGTGGCGAGGAGCCTGAATAACCTTGCCGGACTCTACAAAGCTCAGGGCGACTACGCCAAGGCGGAGCCGCTCTACAAACACTCACTAGCAATCTGGGAGAAGGCTCTCGGCTCCGACCATCCCGATGTGGCGACGAGCCTGAATAACCTTGCCGGACTCTACGACACTCAGGGCGACTACGCCAAGGCGGAGCCGCTCTACAAACGCTCACTGGCAATCCGGGAGAAGGCTCTCGGCTCCGACCATCCCGATGTGGCGACGAGCCTGAATAACCTTGCCGGACTCTACGACACTCAGGGCGACTACGCCAAGGCGGAGCCGCTCTACAAACGCTCACTGGCAATCCGGGAGAAGGCTCTCGGCTCCGACCATCCCGATGTGGCGACGAGCCTGAATAACCTTGCCGGACTCTACGACACTCAGGGCGACTACGCCAAGGCGGAGCCTCTCTACAAACGCTCACTGGCAATCTGGGAGAAGGCTCTCGGCTCCGACCATCCCGATGTGGCGGCAAGCCTGAATAACCTTGCCGCACTCTACAGAACTCAGGGCGACTACGCCAAGGCGGAGCCACTCTTCAAACGCTCACTGGCAATCCGGGAGAAGACTCTCGGTTCCGACCATCCCGATGTGGCGGCAAGCCTGAATAACCTTGCCGTACTCTACAAAACTCAGGGCGACTACGCCAAGGCGGAGCCTCTCTACAAACGCTCACTGGCAATCCGGGAGAAGGCTCTCGGCTCCGACCATCCCGATGTGGCGGCAAGCCTGAATAACCTTGCCGCACTCTACGACACTCAGGGCGACTACGCCAAGGCGGAGCCGCTCTACAAACGCTCACTGGCAATCTGGGAGAAGACTCTCGGTTCCGACCATCCCGATGTGGCAATAAGTCTTGAAAATATTGCGTCGTTGTATCGTTCAACAATGCGCGGCACTGAGGCTGCGGCATTGGAACAACGAGCGGCAAATATCCTCGCCATCAAGAGATGACTCTGCCAACCATTTCATCACTCAAACGTTATGCGTCATAGTCACTACTGAGTCAACAGTATGCAGCCAAAGTACGAAGAAAAAACATTCGAGAGCTATTTCAATAGCGAACTTGACCACAAAACTTCAATTTACTTCCCATTTGGGCAAGTGCAAGAAGGAGGTATTGGTGCAGATGCATCAGGTTACTCTCGGAAGCGTTGGCTTTGGTCGCGTTTTGGTTATCCGCACTTCCCTATTTCATTCGAGGGAGCAGATCTTCGTGAGGTTGCTAACGAGATGGAGAAGTATCTTCGCCGAGAGATTAAAAATATCCCCAGCATCAAAGTAAATCTCTTATTTCAGTACAAAAGACCAGAAATAATTGCTTCCAAGCGTGGTTCCGAGTGGTCACACTGGAATCAAAAGTATTTCAGGTACGATATTTATGAAAAACAACAAGTACTATTAGAGTATCTGGCATCAAATTTTGGAACCAAAGCACTCGTTCTTTATGCGTCTCCAGCTCTAGAAGATGTAAACGACCTCGTGGCTGCCAAAAAACACAAATGCCTTATCGAAAAGACGAATTTCAGACCAGCAACTGAATTGACTGGGCATCACAGAAATACTTATATCAAGGCAGGAACACATTCCATTGCTTGTAGTGAACCCGAACAATTGGAGAGATTTAATTTGCTGGATTGGCTTGAAAAGCTGGATAAAAATCAAACCAATGACAACGAAGAACAAATAGTCGAATTCGCAAAGACAGTACAAATTATCGCCATGAAAAATTCGACTTTCGGCAACGCATATAGAAGTGAGCTAAATACATACATTGAGGTCGAAATTGACAGATTTCCATTGTTATTCTCTATGATTTCTATACGTATTTTCAGGGAATTGAGCGGTGTTCAATGGATTATCGCCATTGATAATAAATGATCGAAAACCAAGCATTTAAATTAGAGTTTTTATTAAAAAATCCACCCTCAGAGAGGGTGGGATTGAGATAACCCCTAAAAGGGGATCAATTTGCCTTGTGCCACCAAAGGGGGCAAGGCAGGCTGTCCCGGCAGCCGTTTAAACTTCAATTAAACCCAATTTTCCAACCTCAACCCAACCACCCGCTCAAACTCATCAGTGTTATTGGTCACTACCGTCAAGCCCTTGGCTAACGCTGTCGCAGCAATTTGCAGATCATAAGCCCCAATCGGAGTACCTTTTTGCTTGAGGTCGGCACGAATCCGTGCAGCTTGCTTTGCATCCTCCGGGGTAAAGTCGAGGATAGTCATCGGGCGCAGGAATTTTTCCAACGCCGCCAAGTTGCGTTTGCGAGCCTGACTATTTTCAACGCCATAATACAATTCAAACACCGTAACGGCTGAAATGAACACTTGCGCGGGTTTCAATGCCGTAAAGCGCACCAACACTTCTGGCGGTTTTTCCTTGATGAGGTAAATACAGATGTTGGTATCCAGCAGGTACTTCATCACCACTCCCGTTCTTGCACGGCAGGTTGTTCGCGTCCTTGCGCCATGAAATCGACTGAAAACTGTTCGATAGCGAGCAGCCAATCGTCCCAAGATTGCTCTAGCGGTTCAAGGATAATGCGGTTGCCATCGCGGGAAATTCTGACTTCAGTACCCGGCAACCGAAAGGCTTTGGGTAAACGGATGGCTTGCGAACGCCCATTCTGAAAGATTTTTGCTGTTTGCATCACGCGCCCCCTCATTAAAAGGTATATATCAAAAATATAGACCTTTTAGCACATGAATTCAAGCCTTACGCCACAAAAGCCCCCGACCAGTGGGACTTTCTCTTATCTTTCGCCCTCAGCCACTGACCAATACACGTCCATCATCGGGTCAAACGCCTGCACTTCAGCCGTGCTCAATTTCAAATTAGCAGGTAGTGCTTGCGGTTCGGCATGACGCTCTAACACTAAGCGCTGCGTATTCACTGGCAAGCCATAAAAGGCTGGGCCATTTAAGGACACAAAGCTCTCAAATTTATCTAAAGCCTGATCTTGCTCAAAGGCTTGCGCGGTGATGGCTAAAGCATTCGCTACATTGAAAATCCCTGCACAGCCGCAAGCGGTTTCTTTCGCATGAATCGGATGGGGTGCGGAGTCAGTCCCCAGAAAGAAGCGTGCATCACCACTGGTTGCAGCAGCGCGCAAAGCAAGGCGATGGGATTCACGTTTAGCCACTGGCAAGCAGTAGTAATGCGGTTTAATGCCGCCGACTAACATGGCATTACGATTAATCACTAAATGATGCGGTGTCAGCGTAGCTGCCGTATGCGAATCGCAAGACAGTACATAATCCACGCCATCTTTGGTGGTTAGATGCTCGAAGACAATATTCAGATTCGGGAAACGGGCGCGTAGTGGAATCAATTTGCTGTCAATGAACACCGCTTCACGATCAAAAATATCTACATTCGGATCAACTACTTCGCCATGTACGAGGAAGGGCATGCCGATTTCTTGCATGACTTCTAGCACCGGATAGATGTTCTCTAAATCCTTCACGCCCGCTGCGGAGTTGGTGGTTGCACCGGCAGGATAGAGTTTGACCGCAGTGACTGCACCGGATTCAAAGCCTGCTTTGACATCAGCCGCTTCGGTGGTTTCGGTCATATACAGAGTCATTAAAGGTTGGAAGCGACTATTCGCAGGCAGGGCTGCCAAAATACTTGCTCGATAAGCCAAAGCATCAGCGGTACGCACCACCGGCGGTTGCAGATTAGGCATCACAATCGCTCGCCCGAAATGCGCGGCAGTATAAGGCAATACTTTTTCCAACATTTCGCCATGCCGTAAGTGCACATGCCAATCATCAGGCATCGCGATGTCTAAGCGAGTCGGGTTCGTCATGGGGTAGCTCCGCAGGTGAAATAGGCGTGCTGATTTTAGCAAAAGATCACTACACTCTAAGAATTTTCTGTGAGTCGTCGATGGGTAAAGTATTTATTGATCATTTTATGCTTGGGTTTGAGCTTAGCGTGTGAAGGCGTGCAGGTCTTAGATACGTTCAAGCTATTGCAGGGTGAAACTGATTTGATTCAAGCCGAATACAGCCGTGATTTGCTGCATTTGAACGCGCAAGGTTATGAAGCTTTAAATGCAGCTTTGAAGTCTGTATTGCAGCCTTAAAAAAGCAAGAGTGCCAGCCGAAGCCGACACCCTTGCTAGGGAAAGCGAATGAGGAGTAGGAGGAGAGAGTATTCGCTTATTGAACGGTAGCAGGCGCTGGAGCCGCAGCTGCTGGAGCAACTACTTGTGGCTGAGCAACAGGTGCTACTGGAGCCGCAGCTTGTGGCATTGGCATCATTGGATATTGATATTGTGGGTACTGAGCCGCGTATTGGCCATAAGGAGCAGCACCACCATTGGAAGCTGTGTTGCTGAAGCCGTTGCCATTGCCGTATGTATTGCCCCAACCATTGCCGTTACCAGTCAAGTAGCCGTTGCTGTCACCGTTACCTTTGCCAGCCATGTCAGCATTCATATCTGACTTGCCTTTGCCTTTGAAAGTGATTTGGAATTCAACTTCGCCATCCGCATTGCCTTTGCCAGTGCCCCAACCGTCAACAGCACCTTTACCAGTGCCCCAGCCATTGCCAGCGCCGTTAGTGTAGGCAGTACCATTGCCAGCAGCAGAACCGTTGCCATTGCCCATGCCGTTGTTGTTGAAGAACTCAGCAGAAGCAACGCCTGATAATGCGATTAAAGTAGCGAAAGTGATTGCTTGTAATTTCATGATCAAATCTCCTAACAGAATGTCTGTTTGTTTATCTTTAAGTTGAGATAATCATAATATTAGAATTTACTAATGTAAAGACTTCAGATGACAAATAGATGAAATCTACCCATCGGAGATAGTAAGTCTTCCGGTTTAATGCATTGCATAGAATGCATTAATTGTTTTTTTGCTTGAAATGCACTATATACGATGCATGAATCTGGAAGACCTTGGCAAAGCGCTGAAACAAGCCCGTAAACAAAAACACTGGACTCAAGCTGAGTTAGGCGATCAGCTGGGGATGAGTCGCGCTACCGTATCGGCACTTGAAAATGGCACGGTGAATGAAATTGGCATTCGTAAAGTTATGGCCTTGTGCTCATTATTGGGTTTGGAATTGCAGGTGCAGGCTCGCCAAACCAAACGTCCCACGCTACACACTTTAGTCTCAGAAGCTGATCAGCGAAAACGGGATCAAGGATCAAAATGAACGAACAACAGCTGGATATTTTCGCCGGTAAAGTGCGTGTGGGTATTTTAGGGTGCAGTGAATTACAAGCACGTACTTATCTATTTAACTATTTAGCCGCCGTTGATGAGTCACAAGCGATTTCCTTGACGATGCCGGTCTTGCCGGATCAATATCATTTCCAGCAGGGCGTGCATCCGATTTTCCAAATGAATTTACCCGAAGGTGAGTTGCGCGAAATGCTGCGCAATAGCTTTCAAAAAACCGTGCGGAATTTTGATGATTTAAGTTTGCTAGCCATTATCGGGCATTCACAAATTGGGCGAGTGCGGATAGCCGAGGCAGGCGAGCATCCGCTGGAAATGCCGCTCCAAAGTGTGCAAGCGCTACAAACCTATAGCGGCAGCGAAGATTTATTTATAGATTTGTTGCAACGCTTTGGGCGCTATTCAGGGATATCTGGAGTGCAGCCCAAAGTATTGGTGCGCGATGAAGCCACGGTCGCGGCGGCACTGCAGGAAGTGGAGCAAATCAGCTATAAAGATTCGACGCATATTGTCAAAGCGTGGAATCCTGAGCGCTTTCCGCAATTAGCCGCGAATGAATATTTTTGTTTGAAAGCTGCCCAGTACGCAGGTTTAGAAGTACCCGAATTTGAATTGGCTGCACAAGGGCGCTTATTGATTGTTAAACGCTTTGATCTCGATGGCAAAGGTGGCTATTTAGGCTTTGAGGATTTTTGCGTCCTGAATGGTTTAGCGACCGATGATAAATATGTCGGTAGCTATCAAGATATAGCGCTGCGGATTCGCCAGTTTGTGTCACCCCATCGGGTACATGATGCGTTAGAGCAATTTTTCTTATCATTAGCACTGACTTGTGCTGTGCGCAATGGCGATGCGCATTTGAAAAACTTCGGGGTAATTTATGCCAATCCTGAAGCTGAAGTGAGCCTAGCCCCCGCTTACGATATTGTGTCAACGACGCCTTATATTCCAAATGACAGCCTGGCTTTATTATTGGGTAGCAGCAAGCAATTCCCTGCACGGGTGGAGCTAATTACCTTTGCACGGCGGTTTTGTAGTCTAACCGAGCGCCGAACTAGCCAATTATTAGATTGGGTGATTCATGGCTTGGAGACTGCTTTGCCGGAATTGGTGGCTTATCAAAAAGAGCACGAGGAATTTGCGCTGATTGGTGGGCGAATGCAGACGATTTGGCAGCAGGGTTTGGCGGAGTTGCGTGGGTAGTAAGCGCTGCTCCATTCAAGCTACAATAAACGCCCTTTTCTTCTGATTGAAAGACGCATTATGAATATCCGTCAGCTGCTTGATCAACGCCTCACTGCTGCTTTGCATGCAGCCGGAGCGCCTGAGTCTACTTCTGCCATTATCAAGCTTTCCACCCGACCTGAATTTGGCGATTATCAAGCCAATGGCGTAATGGCGGCTGCCAAGCAGTTGAAGATGAATCCTCGCGAGTTAGCCGCGAAAGTCTTGGAGCAGGCGGATTTAAGCGATCTCGCAGAGAAAATCGAAATTGCCGGCCCTGGATTTTTAAATATCCACTTAAAAACCGAATGGCTCGCGGCGGCTTTGCCGAGCAATACACAGCTTGATCCAGTCACGCCGCAAACGGTCGTGGTCGATTATTCCAGCCCTAACTTAGCCAAGGAAATGCATGTCGGCCATCTGCGCTCCACGATTATTGGCGATGCAGTCGTGCGCGTGTTGGAGTTCCAAGGCCATCAAGTGGTTCGTCAGAATCATGTCGGTGATTGGGGTACTCAATTCGGGATGCTGCTCGCACACATGGCGGATTTAAAAGCCCAAGGCGGCGAGTTGTCGATGCAATTGGCTGATTTGGAAACCTTCTATCGCGAGTCTAAGCAGCGCTTTGATGCTGATTTAACCTTTGCGGAGCGTTCGCGGGAATATGTGGTCAAGCTGCAATCGGGTGATCCTGAATGTTTAGCGCTCTGGCAGCAGTTTATTGATATTTCACTAACACATTGCGAAGCAGCTTATCAAGAGCTGGATGTGTCTCTTACTCGCCAAGATGTGATGGCTGAGAGTGCTTACAATGATGACTTAGCCCATGTGATTAGCGATTTACAGGCTAAGCAGTTGCTGACCGAAAGTGAGGGGGCGCAATGTGCCTTCATGGATGAGTTTAAGAATAAAGAAGGTTCTATCACGCCACTGATTATTCAAAAAACGGGCGGTGGTTATCTGTATGCAACGACTGATTTAGCCGCCATTCGTTATCGGAATAAGGTCTTACACGCGGATCGGGTGTTGTATTTTGTCGACGTGCGCCAGTCTTTGCATTTCCAGCAAGTCTATACTTTAGCGCGGAAAGCAGGCTTCGCAGCGCCGACTATGTCGCTGGAGCATATGGCCTTTGGCACGATGCTCGGCGAAGATGGCAAACCGTTCAAAACTCGTACCGGTGGCACGGTTAAACTCGCTGATTTATTGGTGGAAGCCAAAGAGCGCGCTTATCAATTAGTCAGTGAGAGAAGCCCAGAACTGAGCGAAGCAGAGCGCCACGCGATTGCACATACGGTCGGGATTGGTGCGGTTAAATATTCTGATTTATCCAAAAATCGTACTTCGGATTATGTCTTTAGCTGGGATTTAATGCTCAGTTTAGATGGAAATACCGCACCTTATCTGCAATATGCTTATGCGCGGATTCAAAGTATTTTCAGAAAAGCAGGTTTAGTTGAGCAAGCACCGATGGTACTGCATGAGCCAAGCGAACGGGTTTTAGCGATGAAACTGCTGCAATTTAATGAAATGGTGGAAAGCGTTGGGCGCGAAGGCCAACCACATCATTTGTGTAATTATCTCTATGAATTAGCAGGAAACTTTATGAGTTTCTATGAAGCTTGCCCGATTCTAAAGGATGAAGTGCCTGCAGAAGTCCGTGCTAGCCGTCTGCAATTGGCTAAATTGAGTGCTGCTACCCTAAAAACAGGCTTAGGCTTGCTGGGAATCGGTGTGTTAGAAAGGATGTAAGAGAACTTAGAAAGAGTCAGATGTCCTGACTCTTTCCAGAGTGTGCTTAATAGCCGAAGCTACGTGGGCCTGCGTAAACCCATTCCACTAAATCATCATGTGCTGAGCGCACGGAAGCACGCGCTCGTGGATCATTGTGCAGAATTGAGATCACATACATTTGCCCATCCGAGGCTTGTAAATAGCCTGCCAAAGCTCGTACATCGCGGAGTGTTCCGGTTTTAAAACGGCCACGCCCAGCAAGACTGGAGTTTTTCATCCGATTTTTCAGGGTGCCATCCACGCCTAAAACAGCCATCGAGGTCATCAAGTCATTACGGTAAGGGCTGTTGTAAGCATCCACTAACATTTCGCCCATGTGCCGTGGTGTGATTTGCTCAATTCGGCTTAAGCCAGAGCCATTTTCAAGACGTAACTCAGGGAAGGATAAACCACGCGACTCTAACCACTGTCCAATGGCTTGTGCGCCTTTTTGTGGTGTGCCGGGTGCGCCTAATTGCTTAGCACCAATGGACAACAGAATTTGACGTGCCATGACATTATTGCTGTCTTTATTCACTTCCATAATAATTTCGCGTAAGGGACGTGAACGGTGGGTATACACGAGTTGAGCACTTTGTGGGGTGCCACCGCGCACGAACGTGCCCTGCATTTGCCCGCCCATTTCACCCGACCAAATTTTCCAGAAGCTACCAAACAGGTTCACATTGAGTGCTTGGCGAGCTTGAGAGCTAGACGGTAGGATTGGGCAGACTTTTTGAATCTTCCCTTTGAGATCTTTGAATTCGTAGCAGCTACCCCGTTCTTGATAAAGAATGGCTTCGGGCTGTGCGTTATAGGCTGCCCCTGCATTACCATCAAAATCACCCGGATCTTGATAAGGCACATTAAAGAAGCCAGTGTCAGCCACTAAATTACCTTTAATGCTATTAATGCCTCGCGCCCGTAAGGCTTGCAGCATTTGCCTAAAGTCATTTTCAGCGAATTGCGGATTGCCGTAACCACGAATAATCACATCACCATACAGCGTGCCACCCGTGACATTGCCATTAGTGTGGATTTCTGTCGGCCAACGATAATCAGGGCCAAGGATGCCAAGTGCGGCATAGGTAGTGACTAGCTTCATAGTGGAAGCTGGGCTTTGTGGATTATCGGCATTAGCCGTGAGTAAAGCGGGTTGCCCACCACCGGCTAAGCGGACATAAGTGCCCATACCGGCTTCCGATACTCCGCTTGCACGTAGAGTACCTGCGACTTGATCAGGTAAGCGGGTAAAGCGCCCAGGGCCGGTATACATCCGACCTGCTGCAAATTGTGCAACTGGGCGGTTTTCTTGCTGCTCATAGCTGCTAATAGCTGGTGGTGTACTAAACTGCTGTCGGACACGCTCCATGCGTTGACGCTGCCGCGCACGCATTTCTTGCGAGCGTTCTTGCATAGCAACTTGCTGCTGGCGTGCCCGTTCAGCTGCTTGCTGTGAGGCTTGTTCACGTTCCTGCCGTTCTTGAGCCAGCATTCTCAAAGCATTTTCTTGGCGCTGCTCTTCTTGTGCGCGTTGTTCTTGCCAACGTGTTTGTTGGTTGTGGCGCTGCACATTCACTGGTGGGCGTTGTTGCTGAGCAATGTAACGCTGTGGTTGTTGCGGTGTTGAAGTTAAAGCTTCAGCCGCTGGAATCTGTCCACGTGGCGCAGGTGTTGTGCCACAAGCACTTAAGAGTGCTGAGCAAACAGCAATTACACTGAGGCGTAAAGTTAGCATGTAAATTCCCCGATCTTTTCCATCATGCTGAATTCAAGGGTCTTAGGGTAGAAGCTGTCCATAGAAAAAACAAGCTTGCGATTAATTAAGGTTGCGCAATATGCAGGGCTTTAAATAAATAGTCCCTGAATGTGTGAACTAAAAAAACGATGAATTACCGTTGCATTCCTGCCACTGCAAAAATACAACAGTCGATTTTCTAACACTTATGGTATTTTCGCCCAAAAGCAATTACTTACAGAGGGATAACCAATATGAATAAAGTTCTCGTATCAGTATTAGGCGCGCTTTTAATAATAACATGCACGGCCAGCCAAGCCGCTACTAAACACTCAGTTGCAACTAACAAACCGGCAGCCAGTGCAGGTTTTGTGGGAGTGGCTTCGTTTTATGCCAAAAAGTTTCATGGTCGTTTTACCGCCAGTGGTCAGCGTTATGACAATAACGGTTTTACGGCTGCTCATGGTCGTCTACCTTTCGGCACCAAGCTTAAGGTGACTAATCTACGCAATAAACGCTCAGTCATCGTCACTGTGAATGATCGAGGGGCATTTCACTCTTATGGACGGATTATCGATTTATCACGTGCCGCAGCCAAAGAAATTGGCATGATTAATCGCGGTACCGCTAAAGTGAAGCTAGAAGTGCTAAAATAAGCTTCTTAAAGTTTTCGCGGATTCAATTTTTGATGAAATTTAACTTAGCTCAAGTACTAACCTTCGGGTTATTGGCTTGGACAGGTGCTGCTCAAGCGGTCGATTGTGCTGCCGTTCGGGAGCGCTTTCAGTGTGATGCTTCTACTAAATATCCACTGCATTTGAGTTTTGATGATGGTCCAGCCCTACAAACCACTGATGTTCTCAATGTTTTAAAGCAAGAAAAAATCCCCGCTACCTTTTTCGTGATCGCGTATAAAGTCGATTGCCCTGCTATAGAAAAACAATGTCAATCAGAGCACCCTAATGATGCTGCTAAAGCCTGTGTGCAACCCGTGCGCGAATGTGAGCAGCGCAAGCAAATTCTTCAGCAAGCGAAACAAGCAGGACATGTGATTGGCTCGCATTCTTATGAGCATTTGCGCTATTCAGAAGTTGAGCAAGGCTTGATGAATGAACATTTTCGCTTAGCTCGACAAGTATTAAATCCCTACTTAACTACTAATCCACCGCTATTTCGTTTGCCTTATGGCGATGGCTGGTTTAATCGCGAGCAAAAGCCACAAGTACTGCAAGCTTTAAAAGCAAATGGTTTTCAGCATATTGCTTGGCAATTTTCTGCCTTTGATTGGGACGAAAAGAACCAACAGGGCGATAAGATTTTAGCGAATGTGCTTGAGCAAGTTTGCACACGTAAGCAAGGTGGAGTTGTGCTGTTTCATGATGGTGTGCATGATCAAATGCATCAAGGGCGCTTATTCACGACCACTCATTTGAAAGAATGGATTCCTTCTCTGCGTTGCGTGGTAGATTTCAAACTGCTGTCTTTCTTTGAAAAAGGTTATACTCAGCACCGTTAATTGGCAGCGGAGTAGTCATTGATGGACAGGCAACCGCGCGCTGTTTCACTGATTTCTGGCGGGCTAGATTCTATGCTCGCCACCAAAGCAGTGCTCGAACAGGGTGTGCATGTAGAAGGGATTAACTTCTTTACAGGTTTTTGTGTAGAGGGTCATACCCACGCAATTCGTAAACAAGAGCGCGATAAACCCAAACGCAATAACTCCTTATGGGTCGCTGAACAACTCGGAATCAAGCTACACATTATTGATATTGTTGAAGAATATAAAGAGGTCGTGCTCAACCCTAAACATGGCTATGGCGCTAATCTCAATCCTTGTTTGGATTGCAAAATTTTCATGGTAAAGAAGGCGAAGGAATGGCTGGTTAAACATGATTTTGACTTTATCATTACCGGTGAAGTGGTTGGGCAACGCCCGATGTCGCAGCGCGCTTTCACTATGCCGATTGTGGCGGTAGAGTCCGGTGCCGATGATTTATTGCTGCGACCTTTATCTGCACGAAACCTACCTGCCAGTCGTGCTGAGCGTGAAGGTTGGGTAAAGCGTGAGCAGCTATTTGGCTTCAGTGGCCGCAGTCGTAAACCGCAAATTGCCTTAGCGAATCAGTGGGGCATTAGTGAATATGCTCAACCAGCAGGTGGCTGCTGTTTCCTAACGGATGCGAATTATTCTGATAAGTTACGTGATCTTTGGGCGCATCGTCCCAGCCGTAATTATGAGTTAGACGATATTATGCTGCTGAAGATCGGTCGGCATTTGCGCCCACGCCCGCATTTCAAAATGATTTTGTCGCGGGAAGAAGGCGAGACTAATTTCTTGGAAGGCTACAAAAATGAGTTCATGTGGATTAAAACCGCTAGTTGCTCAGGGCCACTGACTTTGCTGGATGGCGATAATCTTACTGAAGACGACATTCAGCTAGCCGCCCAACTCTCAGCGCGTTATAGCAAAGGCAAAGATATGGATGTGGTGGTGTGTAAAGTCGCGCGCCCACGTGAAGAATCTAGAGAAATTACGGTGAAGCCTTTCAGTGGGCCGCTTCCAGAGGAATGGTTACTCTAAACTATAAACTGCCAGTCTAAAGTTACTGGCAGTTATTAAAGACTGACTTACTTAAAAGCGCAACCTGCTTGAATCCCCATTTTTTTGAAGATAAGCGCAGCAGGGCAAAAGCCTGTGAAAGCAGCTTGCAGTAAATTTAAACCGACAAAACCAGTCAGCCACAGCCAGTTCATATGGTGATACACAGCCAATAAAACACTTAGCAGTACGATCACGCCTGCCATTGCAAATACCATTCTATCTAGCGTCATCTTTATTTCTCCCAGTATGTTCGATGTTTATTATATTAGAATGTAATTATTAAAAGAGCTAGATGAAAAATTAACTACTCGATCAAACGCTAGCTAGACAGAATGAGCTAGCAACCTTGACATCCTCCCCGCCCTAAAGGGCGAGGATTCCTCCCGCGAGACGCTCATGTCCGAGCGCGAGAATATTCCGTGCTGCATTCACATCACGATCATGCAGTGCCCCACACTCAGGGCAAGACCATTCTCTTATTCCAAGTCCTGCTCTACC